>Ga0209353_10000172_pt1 | contig 39068 bp, 45 predicted proteins | sample LauGreSpBDMM15SD_2_FD_187561 | JGI IMG/M metagenome (GOLD analysis project Ga0209353, IMG submission 187561) | Freshwater lake microbial communities from Lake Michigan, USA - Sp13.BD.MM15.SD (SPAdes) (version 2) | ecosystem: Environmental > Aquatic > Freshwater > Lake | place: Lake Michigan... | reverse complement strand
TATACTTATATAAGTAAAATTGGGTTATTAAAAGATAATATGTATACTAAAATAGTATATATGTAGTAAATTGCTCCGTTCGTCTAGGGGTTAGGACGTGTCCCTTTCACGGACAAAACACGGGTTCAATTCCCGTACAGAGTACAAAAATAGGAGAAAGAAAGAGATTTAACCTTGCGCTTGTCTTATTTTCGCATATATTTATAATAAAATTAAAACATATTTAAACTACAAAATAAATGAAAAGAACTGAATTACAATCTTTAATCAATGAATGTATTGGTGAAGTATTAAATGAAGGAAAAGCTAATAAAAAAAAATTAGCAATTAAAGAAATTAAACGTATTATTGCTGAAAATGAGTTAAGTGAAGCTGATATGGAAGAAGGTAAGATAGGTGATATCTTTAAACAAACATTAGGTATATCTTCTAAAAAAGATAAAGAAGCTGCTGAAAAGTCATTTGATGAAGTAAATGCTAAAGCTAAAACAGATCAATCTAAAAATAAAGCTAAATGGTTAGAAAGAGCTAAAGGATATTCTTATATGGGTAAATTTGTTATTGGTAAAAATGGTGAATTAGCTTTTGAAGGCGAATCAGCTGCTCCTAAAACTACTAATCCTAATCCAACAGGCGCTAAATAATTAACAACACATATTAACAATGGAGCCAATCGAAAGATTGGCTTTCTTTGTTAGGATTACACAGTCTTTAAACGTATATTTAACCATAATTAAAAAAATAAAGGTTATGAAAAAGTTAGATGAATTAGTAGCAAATAGTTTAAATCCATATACTATTGTACGTATGGTATCTTCAAATACAGAAGAACAATTAGATAAAATTGAACATGACATGCCAGAATTTAATAATGACATGACTGGCGACGTTATTGAAATTGAAATTTCACCTGTTGAGGCTATACTTTTTATAAATAGAAAAGATTTAATTACTTCTACTAGAAGATTAAAAGAAGTAGGTGTTAAATTTAAAGTAACTAATATTATTAATGAAATATTTGAAATGGATAATTTAGATGAGTTATTATCAAGTTTAGACAAAGAAAATGATTTAAGTGATTTAGAAAAAGAAATTCTTGATGAGTGTTTCCCAGGATTTGTTTCTCAAAGACAAAAAGCTATTAACATTATTAATTTGGTATTTGAATCTAATTTTGATGTTGATGATGTGTTAGATAGAATTAATACTAAAGGATCAGGTTCATTAAATGAATTTCATAAAAACTTATTAAAATAAAAATTATGGACAAGCGATTTAAGCCACTTAAAAGAATAACAGTAGAAGAGTCACATAATTATATACCTACAGAAGACGATTTTAGAAACAGTTTAGCTCATTTTTATACGTTATCTCCTTCAGTACATCCAAATTATCCAGCTTCTAAAGGTTGGGAAGATGTAAAATATTTTACTAAACGACCTAAAAAATCAGTACCAAATGATGGTTTTGGAGATGAATTAATATATGTGTTATCTAATCCTACGTATCCTGGATTGTTGAAGATAGGATATACTCGTAAAGAAATAGGAATTAGGATAAAAGATCTTTCAAAAGCAACAGGTGTACCTACTCCATTTAAATTGGAATATATATTTAGGTGTTCTAACGGAATGGAGTTAGAAAGTGAAATACATCGACATTTAAAAGAATTTAGACCTAACAATCAACGTGAATTTTTTGATATATCTTTAGATAAAGCTATGGAAGCTGTAAAATTCTTAGGTAGTAATCATAATTAAACGTGAGTATTACTATATTTATATTTATATTAATTAAAAACAAATAAAAAAACAAAAACCAAATGAAAAAGATTACAATTTTATTAGCAGTTGCATTAGCATCATGTAGTACACCAACCGAAACTAAAGAAGCGACCCCAGTTATGGACACAATTTGTGTAGTAGATACTATAAGTTGTTTAGAAGTAGATACAATAACTGCAAGTACTGTTACTGTTAGTACTAAATAACTAGTAAGTACCAATTAAAAATTTGCTCCGTATTTATATTAAAAGAATATGGAGCATTTTTTTACATTAAAGTACTATGGATATAAATAATATATTTAATTTATTTAATAATTCACAAGATGATGAGTATGATGATACATCCTTACTTATTGACTTTTCTGATCATCCATTGTTTTGGATAGGTGGGTTCAATAAATTAATAGGTAATCATTTATTTTTTAAACAACACACAATTAAAATATTTAAACATATCTCTCCTGAACTGAATATAGAAGAAGTTGAAAAAGCAGGTGAACATCTTATGTTTGAAAAAGCGTGGGAATACATTAAAAACATTAATTTAGAAAACCAATTTCACATAGAATGCATACGAGATAAATCCTCAGAAGAATTTCTTAAAAACATTGATTTCGCTTTAAGATTTTTTGAAGAATTAGAGGAATATGAGCGGTGTGCATTATTAAAAGGGATTGAAAATAAGATAAAAGAATTTAAATTTAAACTTGGCGACTAGATTTTGTAAACGTATATTTCAATTACGGGTTTTAAGGAAAACAGGTTTTAAGAATAAGAAATAAAAACAAAATAAATATATGAGAAACAGGGAAGCAACGTTGAAAAAACTAGATGGATTAGAATCTAATCTAACTAAATTAAATTTTGCCTTAAGACAAGGTAATAGAGAACAGTATGATGAAGTACTATTTAACATTCAAGAACAGATTAGTCAATTAAAATTATACATTGAATCTGAACCTTTAGCAGGACATGAATTAAATAGAGTTTAACATTAAAAATAAAAGTTATGAAGCTAACAGCAGAACAAATCCAAGACAACTGGGATCAATTTATAGGTTATATAGATACTTACATTTCAGAACCTAGAGCGTCTAAATTAAAAGCATTTTACGAAAAATACTCTGAACGTATTATGTTAATGCCGGCATCACATAAGAAGGAATATCATAATGCATTTCCAGGTGGTTATATAGAACATGTAAATCGTGTTATAGATGCTGCTATTAGTATAAATTCAGTATGGGCTAACTTTGGGGTAGATCAAAATTACACAATTGAGGAATTAGTATTCTCAGCCATGAATCATGATTTAGGTAAAATGGGTGATGAAGAAAATGAATCATATATCCCTCAGACTGATCAATGGCGTAAAGATAAATTAGGTGAAGATTATACCTTCAATAATAAATTAGAATTCATGTCAGTACCAGATCGTGGTTTATTCTTATTAAAAGAGCATGACATAGATTATACTAAAAACGAATGGTTAGCGATTAGATTACATGATGGATTATATGATGATGCTAATAAACCATATTTAATGTCTTGGGCTCCAGAAACTAAAGTACGTACTTCATTAGTTCATATTATACATCAGGCTGACTTTTTAGCTGCTAGAATTGAATTTGAAAGAGAATGGTTTCCTAAATTTAAAGGTAACGTGTCTACTACAAAAGGAGATCGTACATTAAATGATAAGCAACCAGTCAAAAAAGTAGCCATTAAAACTAAAGCATTAGGTAATATCCAAAGCCAAGGCTTAAAGAACGTAATGGATGGATTTTTTAAAGACTAAATATTAATTTATAAAATATAAAGGTTGTAATTAATTTTACAGCCTTTTTTTAACCAAAACAAATATGATAATAACAATAATATTACTAGCAATTATTATAATAGTATTAGGATTTACTACTTATAATTTACTTAAGAAAAATGAAAAATGTGAAGACGTAATTAAATCATATGAAGCGTATATGACTAATTTATCCACAACTATTGATTTCTCAGATAAAAAATTAAAAGAAATAGACTCAAAAGGTTCTTTTGAAAGTGATGATGAAGTAGGATACTTTTTTAAACAAGTAAAATTTTTACAAGAACAACTAAATAATTTCAAGGTAAACTAAATTATGTCAAAAAATTATTTCACTCAGGAAACTGAAAATGCTATTGTAGCTTACAACACTAGTACTGATTTTGCTGAAAAAAGTAAAATATATAATGAAAAAATTCATTATGCTTTTTTTAAATTAACTCAAAATATCATACATACATTTAAATTCTACTATACTGAAGTAGAAAATATAGAAGACTTACAACATGAAGTAATCATATTTTTACTATCTAAAATACATAGATTTGATCCTTCTAATGGTGCCAAGGCATATTCATATTTTGGAACAATTGTTAAACGTTGGTTAATTACATATAATGATGTAAATTATAAAAAACGAGTTAATTCAACTCCAGTATCTACTATAGAAGAGGATGGTTCACATTCATATACAGTAGAAGAAAATAATTCACCTTCAGATAAATTACCTAATAATGATAGAATTTCATTATTCATAGATATGTACGTAGAACATTGTACTAATAATATATATACTTTATTTCCTAAAGAAATTGATGCTAAAATAGCAGATGCTATTCTTGAATTGTTTAGAAAGCGAGAAAGTTTAGATGTATTTAATAAAAAAGCATTATATATCTATATACGAGAAATGATAGATATTAAAACACCAAAAATAACTAAAATAGCAGATAGATTATATGAAATATATAAAAAATCATACATACATTATCTGGAAACAGGAATTATAAAATTTTAATATTTACATATTTATCATAAAATCATGAGTAATAATTTAGATTCTGACATTTTTGGTGGTAAAAAACTTAAAGATTTATTCCAAGAAATTTATAATAACCAAAAGAAAAAAGAAAAGCAAATTTCCTCTTTAATAGATGAATTAAAACCTATGGTAGAAAGTATAGGTGACGCTACATTAGTTGTTCCTTTACTTAAAGAATACTTAGAGATAGGTGTTAAAAACGACGAACAACTAATCAAAATGGCTACCATTATTCAACGTTGTTTAACTACTAGTAATTCTGCTGGTAGCGGAGAAGGTTATTCAATTTCGGAAGAAGAAAAAGCCCAACTATTGAACGACATAAATAAATTAAACGAGAAATAAATGGTAAATTTTGGTTTTTCTGATAATTCATATATAAAAAATAACTTTAACACTAATACTGCTAATTCTTTAGAGAATTTAATTGTTGCAGTTAGAGTAATTGACATTATATTAGATGAAAATCATAAAAGATTTAATGAATTAGGTGGATGGAATGCTTTAGGTACTATAGAATATGAATTAGTAACAAGTCCACTTTTAAGACCCATAGATAAAAAAATTATACTACCTATTGCCTCACCAATTAATTCAAGTTTAAAAAACTACCCATTAATAAATGAAATAGTATATTTAATTTCCCTTCCTAACACAGATATAGGTAAAACAAATGTATCTCAAAAGGAATATTATATTAATATTGTTAGTTTATGGAATCACCCACATCACAATGCATACCCTGTAAATCCAAACAATCCTCCTCCATCTCAAAAAAAAGATTATAGAGAAACTACAGAAGGTAGTGTTAGAAGAGTTACAGATCAATCAACTGAAATATTTTTAGGTAATACATTTAATGAAAAAACAAATATTCACCCTTTATTACCATTTGAAGGAGATGTTATTCAAGAAGGTAGATGGGGGAATTCAATACGTTTAGGTAGTACTGTTAGTAATACCCCCAATGAATGGTCAAACGTTGGGGATAATGGAGATCCTATTACTATAATAAGGAATGGACAAGGAAAACAAACGGAAGAAGGGTGGATTCCTATTACTGAAGATATAAATGATAATATATCTTCTATTTACTTAACAAGCACCCAACAAATACCATTAGAAATATCAAATTTAGAATACACAAGTTACTCAGGATCTATAGACCAAACTCCAATTATTCCTAAATTATATAATGAACCCCAAATCGTACTCAACTCAGGTAGATTAACTTTTAATGCATATAGAGATCATTTATTACTTACTGCTGCTAAGTCTATTAACTTAAATGCTAAAAAGTCAGTAAATATTGATACAAGTAATGATGGGAAGGTAGTAATTGTAACACCTAAAATATTTTTAGGTGAAGAGTCTTTAACTGAACCATTAATGTTAGGTAATTCAACTGTAATTTTATTAAGAAGTTTAGTACAATCCTTAAAAACTTTAGCAGAAGTTTTAGTAACAGCAGAAACAACTAACGCATATAATGGAGAGGGTGTTGAAGCTACTCCTTTAAATCTTCCTACCATAAACACAGCTGCAGTTAAATTAATAGGTAGTTTAGAATCACTAGAAAGTTCGTTAGGAACTTCTTCTGAAAATTGTGAATTACTATCAAAACGTAACTTTACACTATAAATTATGGAATATTTACCCCAAAATTTCTCTTCGTCTCTTCGTCTATTTATACCTTACTATGTATCCCCAGATAAAATTGCAACTGATTTAGATGTTAAAAAATATTTAATTTTACCAGATTCAGGTAGTACAAGAGATCTTAGTAAAGCATCCAAAACAGGTGTTGATCTTTTAAAGTTTACAAGAAATAATGACCCAACAAGTATCTCAAATTTATTTACACCAATATATGCTTCAGATAAGAAAACAATAGTTAATTATAAATATAATGTTGGAATATATGAGGAAGATTTTGAATATTCTGATAAATATGCTAATAGGGGTGGGATTGTTCAATATATAAATTATTTAAAACAAAAAGGTATAAGGCTTGATACAGACCTTAATATTGGAGTTAATCAAGATTTTCAAAAAATAACGTTTGAGGATTTTAACAATAATACTACATATGTTAAAGACTTTCCATTTAATAAAATTACTAAAGAACAAATAATAAAACTTCAACGTTATCATGGATTAGTTAATGGGAGAAATAGTAAAGGACAACTTTTAGTTCCTGAAGATGGATGGGTTGGTAGTCAAACTTCTCAAATGGAGTATCCAATCCCAAGGGGGACATATTTTTATGATAAAAAATTACTAGAGTATGAATTATTTAAACTAGAAACACAATTTAAAGCTGCAAAAAATAAAATACGATATAAAATTGGAGGACCCATTAATAATCCTAAACAATATGATAACACTAAATCCCCAGAATGGTTAGCATTAACAGAAGAATATAATAAAGTTAAAACATACGTTGAAGAAACTGTAAAATCATTCCCCGTCCCCCCCCAAAGTAATAATATATGGTTTCCTATAGTTTGGGGGAATAGACGATTTGTAGCAAAAATTACTGACCAAAGAAATAATTATACAAATTTTCAAAAAACAGGAAGAGTTGGAAATGGAGGAATTAATTTACCCCCATATGAAAATTGGGAATTATATGACCCGAGTAAACACCCTCTTCAAATAGAATTATTAGAAAAAGAATCAGCTGAATTAAAATTAAATTTACCTCAATGGCTTAATACTAGTTTATTTATAGAAATAGGTAAAAGTGTAGCAGCTATAAATTTACTTACAGCTGAACAACAAACACAAAGAAATAAAATAAATACAGGTATTAAAATAGTCGGGAAAGTAAATAATAATATTAAACAAAAGAAATGAAAGGAAAAGATAAAATACCTATTTTATTGGCTCAAAAAGCCCAAGATTTAGTTAAAATAGTAGTTCCTAAAATTACTGAGATGTTAATTAAAATAGGATTAGAGAAAATAGAACCTATTACTTTACCTGATATTTGTTTACCGGCAGATAAATTAAAACCATTAATAGAATTAAGAAATAAAATAGTAGATAAACTAAATTTAACATCTAAAACTATTGAAACTTTATCAAAATCAATAATTCCTTTAACTGTTACCATAACAGCAACATCTAAAATACTACAAACTTTAAATACTACTAGAACCATAGCAGAATCTGCAATACCTCTGCTCCCAACTCCACCACCAGGTTCCCCAGATCCAGCAAATACAGCATTAATAGCTTTAAGTAAAGTACAAACTTTAGAAAGAAAACTATCTCCTAAAGTAGTTCAAGCCCAAAACACAGTAGATTCAATCAATATTGCTTTAACTCAAGTAACTACTATACTAGCTAAAATTTTAGCAATAATAAGTATAATAGATATATATTTAAATAGATGTAAACCTATTGATTCTCCAAACATGATATCTTTAAATAGTTATTTAACAACAGTTGTTGATAATGCTAATAAAGTTGAAGTATCACCAACATTTGGTGAAAATTATAAAGGATTTGTATTAGATATAGTTGAAGAACAATTTTCTCCTACAGTAAAAAGATCAAAAGCCGTAGCTAAAAATAATAGTAATATTGTATTATTACAAACCCCATTATCATTTACATCAACCCCACAAGTTTTAATTGAAGAACTTAAATTAATAATTGACAAAGATAATTTAAAAGCTGACTAATTTAATATTTATAACAAATGAAACCATCAGAATTAAAAAATTTAATAAAAACTGCCATGAAAGAGGCAATCCAAGAAGAATTAAAAGACATCTTATTGGAGGCAGTTCGTAGTAATAAACAACCAATTACTGAATCTTATCGAGTTAGTGATGATAGAACGTTAAGTTTTAATACTAATGCCATTCCTCACCAACCTACTAAATCCCCAGTAAACAACAAAAAAGCATATTTAGACATATTGGGTGAAATGTCTCAACCAGCTAAATCAAATTTTGAAGGAGAATTTAAAATACCAAGTAATATAGACCCAGTAAATGGAACATTACCTGATGGGCAACTTGGTTTAGATGCTATAATGAATTTAATTAAGAAATAGTGGCATTCGGAGCAAAAAAAATATTTCCTATTGATACAAAGCCGGGAACGGCTGTAGGAATTTCTATTCCTTTTAACTCACCATCTGTATTTTTTTCAACATATACTACAAAAGATGCTATACGAAATAATTTATTAAATTTCTTTTTAACAAACAAAACAGAAAGATATTTAAATAATCAATTTGGAGCTAATTTAAGAGCATTTATTTTTGAACAAATAACATCTGATAATATAAGTTTTTTAAAAGAAAACATTCAATCACTAATAAGTCAATATTTTCTTAATATAAAAGTAGAAAATTTAGAAATTCTAGAATATCCTGATAGTAATGAAATAAATGTACAACTAACATATAGTATAATTAATACTGGATTGACAGATCAAGTTCAAATAACATTCGCATAATGGCAGCAAATAAAAATATAAAATACATAAATAAAGATTTTAGTGAACTTAGAACTAATCTAATTGACTATACCAAAACCTACTTTCCAACTACGTATAATGACTTCAGTCCTGCATCACCAGGTATGATGTTTATGGAAATGGCAGCATATGTAGGTGATGTTTTGTCATTTTATTTAGATAATCAAGTACAAGAAAATTATTTACAATTTGCTAGACAATCAAATAATTTATTTGAATTAGCATATATGTTTGGTTATAAACCAAATGTAACCGGAGTAGCAATTACTAATGTAGATTTTTATCAAAAAGTACCTTCTAAATTATCCGGCTCAACTTATATCCCGGATTTTGATTATACTTTATTAGTCAATGGAAATGCTACTGTAACTACAGAAAATGGAATATCATTTTTAATTAACGATCCTGTAGATTTCTCAGTATCTAGTTCCACAGATCCAACGTCTATTTCAATTTATGAAATATCTAATAACAACCCAACATATTTTTTATTAAAAAAAACACGTAAATCAATTTCATCTACAATTAATACTAAAACATTTTCATTTGGATCTCCTATTAGATTTTCAACAATTGAAATAAATACTCCAAATATAGTAGGAATATTAGATTGTGTTGATACTGAAGGAAATAAGTGGTATGAAGTAGATTATTTAGGACAAGAAATGGTTTTTGATTCTATTAAAAATATAAACGTTAACGATCCTAATTTATCTAAATATACCGATGCTCCATATTTATTAAAATTAAAAAAAATTCAACGTAGATTTGCTTCTCGTTTTAAAAATTCAACTACATTACAAATCCAATTTGGTGCAGGAACAACATCTGACTCAGATGAAACTATAGTTCCAAATTTAGATAATGTTGGTATAGGATTACCATTCGAACAAACAAAACTTACAACAGCATATGCACCATCAAATTTTCTATTCACAGATACCTATGGTATTGCACCTTCAAATACTACATTAACATTTAGATATTTAACAGGAGGAGGAGTAACAGCTAATGTAGCTGCAAATTCATTAACTAAATTAAATGGCTCAGTAAATTTTTTAAATACTAATTTAAATAGTACAACTGCAAATGATATTTTTTCTTCATTAGTAGTTACAAATCCTGAAGCCGCAAGTGGAGGAGGAGATGGAGATACAATAGAAGAAATTAGACAAAATTCCTCAGTTAATTTTGCTAGTCAATTAAGAAATGTAACTCAAGATGATTATTTAGTAAGAGCATTAAGTATGCCTTCTAAATATGGAAATATAGCTAAAGCGTTTACTCAACCTACTAGAGCACAAGATACATCATCTGGAGAATCAGTCGGTGTGTTGGATTTATATGTTTTAACCGTTGATATTGACGGGAAATTAAATAACGCTTCGTTAGCTTTAAAACAAAATTTATCTACTTATCTTTCAATATACAGAATGATAAATGATGCTATTAATATTAAAGATGCCTTTGTAATTAATATTGGAGTTAATTTTGATATAATTATATTACCTAATTTTAATAGTAATGAAGTTTTAACTAAATGTATTACTGCATTACAATCATATTTTGCAATCAATAATTGGCAAATTAACCAACCTATTATATTAAGAGAACTTTATATTCTTTTAGATAAAATAGAAGGTGTTCAAACAGTTAAAACAATCGATGTAAAAAATCTAACAGGAGTAAATTTAGGATATTCGGTTTATGCATATGATGTATCTGGAGCAACTAAAGACAATGTGGTTTACCCATCATTAGACCCTATGATTTTTGAAGTAAAATATCCAGCAACTGATATTCTAGGTAGAGTTGTTAATTTATAACATAAGTAAAATTTAAAAATGGCTATATATAAAATATTCCCAACTCAAGATACAACTTTATACTCTATTTATCCAGAAATGAATACTGGATTAGATGAAATTTTAGAAGCTTCTTTAGAAGTAGGAAATTTAGGAACACCTGCCCCCCAAGCAAGTCGCTTCTTAATTCAATTTGATTCAAATGAAATTACAGATATTATAAGTAATAAAATATCTGGGTCGCAATGGCAATCAAATTTAAAATGTTTAGTGGCTAATGTTACAGCTTTAAATTCAACCACTACTATAGAAACATATGCTGTTTCCCAATCATGGAATATGGGTACAGGTAGATTTGAGTATGTCCCTCAAGTACAAAATGGGGCAAGTTGGTTTTGGAAAGATTATCAAGGTGGAAACACTTGGACTGATGGAACATTTAATATAGATACAACTGGATCTTACTCTTCATCTGTAGACATTGGTGGAGGTACTTGGTATACTACTTACTCAGGTTCTCAAACATTTAATTATTACACAGATAAGGATATAAATATTGACACTACAAATATAGTATCTGAGTGGTATAGTAGTTCAATAGATAATAATGGATTTATTGTCAAACAAAAAGATGAATTTATAGATAATGAAAATCTTCAACCTAAAATGAAGTATTTCTCTATTGATACACATACCATTTATCCACCATGTTTAGAATTTAAATGGGTAGATGCTACTTTTAATACTGGTTCATCCACTTTACCTACAATTAGTGCTCAACCTTTTGTAGTTACTTTAGGAGATAACTCAGGGTATTTTTATCCTGAAAGTATAAATAAATTTAGAGTATACTCAAGACCAGAATACCCAGCAAGAGTATTTGCAACTGCATCTTATTTTACTCAAAATTCCTATTTACCTACAGAATCTTATTATGCAATAAAGGATTTAGATACAGATGAATATGTAATAGATTTTGACACAACATATACTCAACTAAGTATGGACGCTACTAGTAGTAATTTCACATTATACATGAATGGGTTACAACCTGAAAGATATTATAAAGTACTAATTCAAACTACAGTAAACGGTAGTATAGTAGTATTGGATAATGATTATTATTTTAAAATAATTAAAGGATAATGGAAGAACTGAATCTAAATAAAAAAGTATATGCTAAAAATCAATATAAAAAAGTTATTGATACTAATTTTACTCAACTAGCTAAATCACCAACCGCTGAAAATATTCCTGAACCTGCATCGGCCGATACTAAAGTATTTGATTTTTTTCAAAGTTATACTGATTTGTTTTTTGATATACCTAAACTTGGAGATACTAATTCTCATGAATATCTTGCTAAAACAAGTGCCGAATATGTAGGTTCAGCTTTAGTAAATAACGATATTCAAGCATTAATTGAAGAAATAAATCAATTACAACAGCAAAACCTAGACTTAAATCAACAATTAATAGATTTACAACTCCCTAAATAATGGATAAAATAGTTAATGTTCAAAATATAGATCCAAATACATTTCAACTCCAGAACTATTCTGTGAGTGACGAATCTCTTATACGTAATTTTACATCAAATGTTACTTTTAACCCGTCAGAAGATTATTTAGAGTATTTTATTTTAGATCTAAATAAAAATGTTTTATTTAGTAATGTGCTTGGGTATCCTAATTATAGAATTCAAGATACTGTTATAAAAATTAACCCACAAGCTGATTTAGAAATACAAGGTTTTGATGAAGGTCAATATTATACAATATATAACTTTTTAAAAAGAAAATTATTTTCTTCCGCAGAAGAAACATTTTATATTAAAGATATAAGTGGTGACAGAACTGAATTAAGATTAGAAACAGTCAGTATCTCAGATTTAAATGTAATCAATGGTACTAATGACATTATTTCTGAAATAAATAATGAGGTAATTGAATATAAATATTTTTATTTAAATTTTGGAAATAATAAATTAATAATAGCTAATAACATAGCTTTAGACACTGTTACTAGTATTAACCCAACAGTTTTAATTAAGTTATATGAGCCATTACCTAGTGAATTTGATATTCAATCCCAATGTTGGGTTGTAGGACAGACCGCTGAGTCTAAAGCATACAAAATTGAATTAAATACAGTATATAATTTTACTGAACAACCAAACTATATTGGTAGCCCGAATTTCAATTTAGATGTACAAGACCAAATCAATAACTCTACAGTATACACTAATCAAACTACATTAAACCAAAACTCTTCAACTGCAGGATCAGGTAGTTTACTATATCAAATTAACAGTATATTAGCAGATAAAGGAATAGAAATTAATATAGACTATTCTGAATATTCTAATTTTGTACATTTCTCATCAGCACAAACTAGATTAGAAAATTTTTATTATAAATTAGCATTAATTGAAGAATATACAGTTAGTGGTAGTTTTTCAAATCCTTCATCTTCTATTTCTGCTAGTTCGTTTGTAACTGCTAATCAAGTAATATGGGATAACAAGATAAATGATATAATAACTAATTTTGATGGATATGAATATTATTTATATTACACATCCGAAAGTTATGCTTGGCCTAAAACTAATTCTGTATCACCATACCTAAATTATTCTACTACTTCATCAGTAGCAATAAATTGGTTTACTTCACAATCTAATTCTGCTTCATATTTTGATTTAGAAAACAATAACGCTTTATTAAACACTATACCTACATATTTAAGAGAAGATCCAAATAATGATCAATACTTTTTGTTCGTTCAAATGATTGGACAACATTTTGATAATATATGGGTATATTTAAAGGATGTTACTAATAAATTTGATGCTGATAATAGATTAGATTATGGTATTTCAAAAGATATGGTAGCACAAGCTATTAGAGATTTAGGTGTAAAAATATATCAAAACAACTTTTCATCTGATGATTTATATGCTGCATTTTTAGGTATTACACCTGATGGTGGTTATATGTTAAATACAAGTGGTGAATTAATTACAAATTATGTAACTGCTTCTGCTACTAGTTCATTAATACCTCTTAACGATATAAATGCTGAAACATATAAAAGAATTTATCACAATATTCCTTACTTACTTAAGAAAAAAGGTACGATAGAAGGTCTTAGAGCGTTAATTACATTATATGGTATCCCTGATACTATATTACGAATTAATGAATATGGAGGAAAAGACAAAAACAATAGTAATGATTGGGACTATTTTCAAAACCAATTTAATTATGAATTCTACTCTACAGGCTCAGGATATGTTACTTTTGATATAGCAGATAATTATTATTACCATTTATCTTACTATGAAGGAGCTCTTTACAGCCCAATTAGTATAAATCCTGAAGATTCTCTTTCATTCGAAGTAAGATTTAAAACCACAGGAATACCTACAACTTCAAGCTTTAGTCAATCTTTAGCTTATATATCTCCAAGTTCTTCTTTAAACTTAGTTTTAGAATATACTGGTAGTGGATACGCTACAGCATCATATACTGGTTCGATACCAGATCTTTATAATCAATATGCAACTTTAAAATTAATTGACAACGTTACAAATACTTCAGCTAGTGTTTACTTACCTTTCTTCGATGGAGGTTGGTGGTCAGTATTAGTTACTACAAATTCTTCATCTGTTTATACTAATAGTTTATACGCTAAAAATAAAATATATGATGGATATGACGGTTCACAAATAGGATTTCAAGCGTCAGACAGTTTTACAGGTTCACAACATTGGATTACAGTAAGTGGAAGCAACCAATTTTATTTATCTTCCCCCAACAACATAACAATAGCAGGAAAAACATATACTCCATTCTCAGGTTCATTTCAAGAATTAAGAATGTATAATATTGCTATAAGTGAAAGTGTTTTTGATGATTATGTAATGAATCCATATTCAATTGAAGGAAATCAATTAATGGGTTCTCAATCGTCTTTAAATTCATTAATATTTAGAGCTCCATTAGGTAGTGTTTTAGATAATAACTCCTCAACAACTAGAATATCATTACATCCATCTTACACTACATACCCTTCTACAGGATCTTATGCTGCATCTGGGAGTTTATATTATTTAAGTGGTTCATATTCGTTTGCAGCTAATAGAGAAACAATATATTTTGATCAATTTCCTGCAGGTGTAAAAAATGCTATTTCTGATAAAATAAAAATAGTAGACAATATTTTACCTGATGGAGATACTTTATCTTCATTTATATCAATTCAACAAAGTTTTCCTATAAGTGAAAGTTATACAAAAAACAATAGTTACTTAGAAGTAGCCTTTTCTCCACAAAACGAAATAAATGATGATATAATTTCTCAATTGGGATATTTTAATATAGGAGAATATATAGGCGATCCAAGACAACTAATTAATACTAATGCTAATCAATACCCTGATTTTAATAAAATAAGGGATATGTATTTTTCTAAGTATCAAGGAAGATATGATTTAAAAGATTATGTACGATTAATTAAGTATTTTGACAATTCATTATTTAAACTAATTAAAGATTTCATACCGGCTAGAACAAATTTAGCATCAGGTGTTGTCATTAAACAACATTTACTAGAAAGAAATAGATACTCACCCGCTCAAACATCTTATGAATTTCATAATGAATTTTCAGCATCAGTAAAATCTTTCCCATACGATTATGAAGAAAATAAACTTTATAAAGTTGAAGGAGATTCAGGCGGAGTATTTCCAACATTAGGAGAATCTAACTCTAGTAGTTTTTCGTATCCTGGAGCTATAAATATTACACAAAGTTGGATATCTGAATTTGATGGTCCAAAAGGTCTTTCATATATTAGCCACAGTTATAAAGATGAGTTTTATACTGGAGAATTTAAAGGAACAGAAATACCTATAGCACTTAAAAATTTATCAATAGGGGCCACATTATTTAATAATGTAAAATTATTTAAATATACTCCTGTTTTATATAAAATTAATGTTATATCTAGTACTAATTTTTACAATCCAAATACCGCTCCTGACCCGGGTGAGATATTAATATTCATAGATCAAATAACTTACTAAAAAATGGCGATTGGTTACTACATAGCATCTGTTAAAATTTCTAAACAAGACGTTACTGGAGACGATATTTCATCAAATATATCTAAACTATTAAGATTTACTCTTAATTACTCAGATATTGCTCCTATAACTTTTGAAGTTCTTTCTAAAGTAGAATACTCTACATATTTTCAATTTCAAATTAAATTTCAAGGATATGGAGGTGTTAACACATTAGCTTATAGTGCAGATAATTACATGCGTGATTATAGAGTACAATCATCAAGAAATACTTCTCAAACAGGTAGTATTTTAATATATGATGGAGTTTCATCACTTAACTCATTAGGATACTTTAATCCATCAAGTGGAGAATATACATTAGGATACACTCCTAACACAATAATATATATTACTGCATCGGCCGCTGTTAAATCAAATGTTGGAGCATCAGATGCTCAATTAATTTTTGCTAAACAATTATCAATAGGAAATTACCAAACAATATTAAGTACTTCTCCTACAGCTGTTACATCAACACCACCAACAAGTTTTTCACTCCAAGGACTATTTTATCCTGTAAAAGGAGAAACATACGTTACTTATATAGCTAGTAGTACAACTTCTGATTTTACATCTTCACAAGCTAATTTTTATATAAACCAAAATCAACCTCCAACATTTGGAGTTAGTGGATCAGGAAACGATACAATATTATATATTGCTGAAGAAAACAATGAAAATCCATTATATGGAAATGCATCTGATGTAATAGAAAATCCTCACTACTCTAAAGTAGACTACGTAGAATATGTTTTACCTGAAAGGGATTTTGAATTAATACTGTCAGGATCAGGAACTAAATCTAATGTTAAACAATATAATTATGAATTATTAAGATCTATATATCCTAGATATGTAGGTAGTAGAACTATTAGTCCTGGTTTTAATTTAAATACTTATCCTGTAAATACTGTACCCGGGGAGACATATGGTGGGGGTTTAGGTTTAAAACCAAATGTTGAAAGAACTACTCCGTATTTTTTATATTTTAATAAAATAATTAATACTGCTCCTATTTTAAAAAATAAAACAACTTTAGAATTAAAATATTTAATTGATGAAAATGGTGAAGCATATAATTTAAATACTCAAGTCCCTACTTATCAAAATTTAATAGGTTCGTTTGAAGTGGGTAAAAAAGCATATGCTAGTTTTCTTAACAACGAAAATACTATATATAACAATACTCAATCTATATTATTATCTGGACAATTTTATCAACCTATATTATCTAGTCTATCATCATCTGCCCCACTACAGTGGTCAAATTATATAGATTTTATAAATTTTGATGGAAGTTCAGGATCTAATATTCCTAATTATAATAGTACTATTAATCAAAACACAGTTTCTTTAAATTTTGCAACATCCCCAGCTAATTATGAATTAGGTTTATTAGGATCAATGGGGCCATTTACTGGATTTAAAACAGAAGGGGATTACTATAATTCATCCAATGTTGTGGTAACTCCAGGAACTGGAGCTACACCATCATATTTTAAATTTAATGGCCAAACACCAGCTAGTGCCGTTACTATAACATATAGTGCTCTAGTTTTTAATGGTACAACAAACCCAGGATCATTTACTTTTTACATTGAAATTATAAAAAGTGGGTCAGTTGGTGGACCTATACCTATCAAATCAACATATTTTTCATACCCCCCTATTGGTTCAGGTCAATCTCTATCAATATCACATACTTTTACACCCGATATTAATGATAGCATATATATTTTATTTAAAAAAAATAGTGCTGCTACATACTATGGCCCCAATGATATATATCAAGGACAATTTCAAATTAATACCTCTGGGATAGCTATAGCCCCTGCAACTGCCTCATTTTGGTCAGTAGATTCTTTCAATAGAAGTGTAATAACTAGTTCAGCTCAAATAGCAGAAGCATATGATAGTTTTCTTCAACAACCTATTCCTAATTCAGGATTTATAAATTCTAATAAAATATTTACTATTTTACCAGAAGATGAATTTAGATTTGAATATCAAGAATCACAAAATAATGTATATAAAGTAGTATCAGTTGAACCAACAAGTAGTGCTTCTAATATACCAACAATTAAAGTAACTTTAGACCATGAGGTACCAAATACAATAATTACATTAAACCCAAGTCATTTTACAATACGAAGAAAATCAATAGATGTTGGAAATGGAGTTACATTAGATGCACCATTCACTACAAATGTAAGTGGGGGCTTTTTATTCCCAGAATTCCCAACAGATAAAATAAAAGAAAACTTACCAACCATAATTGCCAGTCTTCAACAAAAAGGCTTAATTTAATAATATTTATAAATAAAATACAATAAAAAATGGGATACTTAAACAATTCAACTATAACAGTAGATGCGATTCTAACAAAAAAGGGCCGTGAGCTTTTAGCTAAAGGCGACGGCACATTCAAAATTACTCAATTCTCACTAGCTGATGATGAAATAGATTATACATTATATAATCCAAATCACCCGTCCGGTTCAGCTTACTATGGTCAAGCTATAGAAAATATGCCATTGTTAGAAGCATTTCCTGACGAAACCCAAATTATGAAATATAAATTGGTAACTTTACCTAGAGGTACATCTAAAATGCCTATCCTAGATTTAGGTTATGCTTCAGTAGTAATAAAACAAGGTGCTGTATTAGCTATTACTCCTCAAACTTTAAATTATTTAGGTGGAAACCAAACATTTGAATCATCGGGTTACACAGCTACTATTTCAGATGTTCGATTATTTAGTTCATTTACGGGTGTAGGTATTCAAACCCCAGCTGCTCAAAATCTAAATTCTACAGTTACTATAGGAACTAATGTATCTAAAACAGTTGTTGGTACTACTATAAACTTAACGGCAACTACTGTTAATACATTATTTGGAACTGCAACAGAATTATATGCTTCATTAACTATAATAGGTAGAGATAGTGGTGCAAGATTAACAATCCCAGTAACAGTTAAAAAAACTCAATAATAAAATAAAATATGTCATTTACTAGATTAGATCCTCAGGATTTCTTAATATCAGCTGAATCAATAACCTCAGCTTTATGGTCAGGTTATAACCCAACATTAACTGAATTTTACACAGATACTACTCAAATTGCTAGCAGTGGTGAATATTATGTAAGTGTTTACCAAACATCATCAGCTAATATTGATGCTGAAGTTCAATTTGATATAACTTATGGTGATATTTTAGGTAGCGGTAGTCAATTATATGATTCAAGTGTTCCTGAACTTTCTCCAACTAGAACCATTTATGGTCAATATAGAACATTAGTTTTAGGTAGTGAATTAGAATCATTTACTTTTGGAAATTATACCTCTCCTAATTTTTATGTTATATCAATAGAAAGAAATAGATACAAAGAATCTTTATTTCCAGGATCATTAACATTAGTACTAACCTCAGGAAGTAATTCTCTAACATTAACTGACGATTCTAGATATACAACATCTAATGTATTTAAAGATGCAGGACGTATTTACAATTTAATTAGTGGATCAGCAGGAACTATTAATACATCAAAAAATACTAATGGTTGGTCTGTAGGATCAGGTTCATATGGATGGTTCTTACCAGATATATCAACTTTAATTTTAAATCCCGCAGCTATAGGTTCTACACCAGCTAATGGAGGAATTTCATTTATAACATCTAGAACTAATAATTCAGATGGATTAAATCCAATAAGACTATTTAATTCAATAGTAACTGGATCTCAATTTACTTTAAATTCACAAGAAACCTTAACCTCAGATTTCGTATTTGTTAGAGCTAGAAACGCAGAATATAATTACTCTGAAAACCCAAGCTTTATTTCGGGTAGTAATGGTGTTGTAATATATAATGATTTTATAAATAATCCCCAAACATTCCCTACTACTATAGGTTTATATAACGACACCAATGAATTATTGGCCGTTGCTAAATTATCAAGACCTTTAAAGAAAGATTTTACAAAAGAAATGCTAGTTAGAGTTAAATTAGATTTCTAATGAATGACAGCATTTAAGCAATTTTTAGCTCAAGATATATTAGTTACTCCATTTCCTGTAAATAAAAATTTTAGATTTACTGGGGAGGGAGAATTAACATCTACTGACGTAGCAATAGATAGATTTATAGGTAAAAACATTAGTGGGCTTTTTAGTCCTATTACTGATCCAACTACTGGGCAATTTAATACCGGTTCATATCAAAGATTAGTATATAATTCTGTTAAAGAACTATACTATACTAATTTTCTTTCTTCAAGTAAAGGAGATGAAGCTACATTAACTATAACAGAAAATGGAGTTCAAATTCAAGCCAACAATCAACAACCAAGTTACGAAAATTATTTACAGTCTACTTTAGTACCATACAGATACTTTCCTACAGGTTCAGGAGATGAAATAGGTGTTATATCTATTCCTATGCCTTTATTTGGAGAACAAATAAGAGCAAAAAGCTTTATATTAAATTCTCCAAGTGGTAGTTTAGCAGATGATGGTGAGGGAAATGTGTATTACTTTACTTCTCCTTATGTAGATATAGATTATGTAAATTCAAACTATTTTGCTACCAATTTAGGAATAGTAGGTAATATAATTTATGCTCACGGAATAGTAGCTCTTACTACGTCACAACTTTCAAATGTTGGAACAACTTCGTCAATAGATATTTACAATACATTTATTTCATCATCAAATATTACTATGTCTTTTGCTAGTACATTTACTATATATGAGACTCAATATAAATGTAATATAAGAGAAAGTGAATTTACTTTTAGTTTAAATCCTTCTCTATTATCAGGTAGTACCAATGAGGTAGTATATGATTTTGCTACTGGCTCTGCTTTTTCACCATATATAACAACTATTGGTTTATATAACAGTAATCAAGATTTACTAGCTGTAGGTAAATTATCACAACCATTACCTTCATCTCCTACCACAGATATGAATATATTAATAAATTTAGATAGATAAAATGAAAAAATCAGAATTAAAACAAATCATTAAAGAAGAAATTACTAAAATATTAAATGAAGAAATTACCCTTCCAGACTTAATAGATGATGAATTTATAGAAAAAAATATAACATCTAACGGACATTTAATGAAAAGTATAATAATTGAATTGAAGGAAGAAAAATGGTATAAATATAGTGCATTAAGTTATCTTGATCTTTTTTGGGAATCTTTAAAATACTCTTCTAACCCAGAAAAAAATAAAGAAATTATATTTGAGCAAGATATTTTACCAAACTCTGAAAAATCCAAAATTAGTAAATACATTAAATCATTTCTAGAAAAACAAGGAATACAAGTAGTAAATGTGTATTTAGGAGAAGTATAAAAATTAAAATAATATGTGGTTATATCAAAATAAAGTTATAGAAAAAATTGAAGATTTCCCTGAAAATACATTCGGTTTCATATATAAAATAAAAAATATAGAAACAGGTAAATTTTATATTGGTAAAAAACAGTTAATGTCTACTACTAATGTTAAAATGGGTAAAAAAGAACTTGCTGAACAACCAATTCAACGCGGTAGAAAAGCAACTAAAAAACAAGTAATCAAAGAATCTAACTGGGTAGAATATTGGGGTAGTAATAAATTCTTACTAGACGATATAAAGCAACTAGGAAAAGATAAATTTATAAGAGAAATCTTAATTATATGTCCTACTAAAAAAATACACACCTACTATGAACTAGCAACTCAATGTATATATGATGTATTACGTGCTAACAGCTATAATGACAATATAGAAGGACGTTACTTTAGAAAAGATTTTGAATAAACACATATTTATAATATATAAATAACAATGGCAAAAACTCTCTCCCAAATAGGTGTAGAAACTAATTATCTAGTAAGAGCATGGCACGTGTCTCAAAGTATAGATGCTTTAACAGGAGCAGATGACTATGACATAACTGTATCTGGATCGTTAACAGTAACTGGTTCTGTATATGTTAATGGGCTTTCAACAACACCTACTACTAATGTATTAACATACGATCCAACAACTGGAGAAGTAAAACATTCCGCATCTATTGATATAAATGTAGGCAATGCTTTAACAGCATCTTATGTAGATTTAGTAGCGGGAGATAATATTATAATTAATCAAGTAGGCACGTCATTCGAAATAAGTGGATCAGCAAATTTTATTCCTGTATCCGTATTCAACGCTTTTACTGGCTCATATAACACTGGTTCATTCACTGGTTCATTTACTGGTTCATTATTAGGAACAGCTTCATATGTTAATTTAGCAGCAGGACCTGGCATTACTATTAATCAAGCAGGTATTACATTTGAAATAAGTGGTTCTGGAACAGCTAACACATCTAGTTTATTAATTACAGCATCTGCTGTATCTACAGGAATAGAATTTACAAAAGGAGATGCCTCAACATTTATAATTAATTTACCTCAAAATTTAACAAATATATATACGGATTGGGATTCTCCACAATATTATACTATCCCTGGAGGAAATTATAGAGTAATAGTTAGTGGATCAACTTCACCATCAACTGATAAAATTTTATTTTTACCTACTGAATCATATAGTGTTGGTGATATAATTGAAATAACAGGTAATGGTGATTTAGCACCTTATAATTTATATCTTTCCCAATCATTAGCAGAACAACAAATTATAGATTCATATTACTCTACTACCCCAGGAATAACAGGATATGTACAATTTTTTCATAGAGATACTATTAGATTAACTTGTGTTAATTCAAGTAGTATAGATGGAATAACATGGATAGTATCTAATTATTATGGATTTAGTTCTTCTTATTCTTAATAAATGGCTTTAACATTATCAAATGCAGGAATATCCTCAGGTAGTTTAATAGAGGCAGCTCATGTTTCTCAAAGTATAGATGCATTAACAGGTGTTGAAGCTTATGACATAACTATATCTGGTTCATTAACAACAACCGGATCTGTGTATTTTAATGGACTAGGAACATCTTCTGCTACTAATATTTTAACTTACAATCCATCTACTAAAAAAATATTTAATACTTCATCTTTTAATTGGATACCTGGAACAGCCTTAACAGCATCATATGTAAATTTAGTAGCGGGCCCCAATATTAATATTAATCAAGTAGGTACAGCATTTGGAATAAGTGCTTCTTTAACAAGTAGTTATGCTCCGTTTAATAACTTTACTGGCTCATATAATACTGGTTCATTTACTGGTTCATTTACAGGTTCATTATTAGGAACTGCATCTTATATTAATTTAGTAGCAGGTCCAAATATTGAAATAAATCATACAAATAATGTTTTTGAAATAACTCAATCAATAAATATAAATAATTTAAATGGAGTTTTAATAACTGCCTCTTTAGATACAGGAAGTATTAAATTTACTAAATACGATAATTCAACATTTAATGTTCCTATTCCATATCCTCCATATCAAGGATATTTATACGATAATATTCCTATTGGTAACGCTCCATTTAATCCACTCCAACTCTCAGGAGGACACGTTAAAGTAGCAACTATAGCTCAATTAGTAACTCCATCACTCCCGGAAACAGTTGTTTTTTATTTACCAACTTCTTCTATTAATATAGGAGATACTATAGAAATATTTGTTCATTTTTCTCCAAATATTATACCATAATATGACATACGTTCCAACACCACTCCCACCCCCAACAGAATTATATACCCCAGGTATATATATTCTCCAACATGATAATCAACAGATTATTGGAAGTGGATTAACACCTTTTGAATTTAGAACAGGAACATATGAAATAGATTTATATCCGGAAGTGGTAGGATCAATAGATAGTGGTATGGTTACAACCGCATCAAATAACATAGATAATTTAATAAATACTTATTATGGTGGTATATTATTTAGTACTCTTTGTTTTTGTACATTAGATAATCCTACAGGTAATCTTTTTCCTTTAGGAATGACTCCATATTCCATATATCAATTTGATAACGGAGGAGATGATTGGAATACTGGTGATCCTTTCCCTCAACTTAATGATTGGACACTTATTGCCTCATTATCTACTGTAGGAGCAGGAACATGGTTTACATGTCTTAATCCTATTATAGCTATACCTCACAAACTTATTTTTGATGGGATTCAATTAGTCAATCCTCCAATTTCAGCTTCATTATCTGGTTCATATGGTTTTGTCCAAATTACTGCTTCTAATGGAACATATGGTAAAATAACTTTAACATGTGTAGAAACATCTTCCACAGATCCAGTGGGTGGAAAATGGATTATTAGTAACACAGCAACATTAACAAAGTTATACTAGTAAAACTAGGCTTCCCAAAAATTCTTACTTATATTTAATTTATTATGGATACTACAGCTTTAGTATATTTGATAGATTCTGTCTTAGGTAAAGGTAAATCAACCTCTAAAGGCAACAGAGCATACACTTGCCCTGAATGCAAACACCATAAACCAAAACTTGAAATTAATTTGAATGAAAGTTCATCTCATTTTCAATCATATAATTGTTGGGCTTGTAGTTTTAAAGGTAAAAAACTAACTACATTATTTAAAAAAATAGAAGCAGATCAAGATAAAGTAGATCAACTACGATTTTTAGTTAAATCAACATCTAAAGAGTATAATGAAATAGTTGTAAGTAAAAAAATTGCACTACCTAAAGAATTTATATCCTTACTAAACCCACCAAATAGTTTAACTGCAAAACATGCATTACATTATTTAAAAACACGAAATACTACAAGAGAAGATATTATTAAATATAATATAGGTTATTGTGAATTTGGTATATATTCTAACATGATTATCATACCATCATATGATGATAAAGGAAACCTTAACTACTTCATCTCCAGAAATTTTAATAAAAACTCATCAATTAAATATAAAAACCCAGATGTATCAAGAGATATAATTGGGTTAGAACTTTTTATAAATTGGAATGCACCTATTACTTTATGTGAGGGTATGTTTGATGCTATGGCTATTAAAAGAAATGTTGTTCCATTATTAGGAAAAACAATTCAAAATAGTTTAATGAAAAAAATTATTAATTCAACAGTACAAAAAATATATATTGCATTAGATAAAGATGCTATGAAACAAGCTTTAAATTTTTGTGAAGCTTTAATAAATGAAGGTAAAGAGGTTTACTTGGTAGATTTAGACGATAAAGACCCTAGCGATATGGGGTTCGTAAAATTTACTAACCTAATACAAAACACTTTACCTTTAACATTCTCAAACTTACTTGAGAAAAAACTACAAATAATATGATAGAAAAAAATGTAAATGTCTTTAAGAAAAGCGTTAAACGCCTAGTAGAAGTAGACACTGAATCAAAACGAGTAAACATCTTAGACAATAGATACTACACCAGAAATGGTAAATACTATCCATCTGTAACAAGTATACTACAGTATATGCCTAAAGGTAAATTTTTTGAAAATTGGTTAAAAGATGTAGGACATAACGCTGACATCATATCTAGAAAAGCAGCAGATGAAGGTACACAAGTACATGATGCTATTGAAAGATATCTTCAAGGTGAAAAAATTACATTAATCAATGAAGAAGGTTTTTCAAAATATTCATTAGATGTTTGGAAAATGATTTTAAAATTCCACGAATTTTGGGTAACATATAAGCCAATATTAATTGAAAGCGAAATACATTTATTTTCTGAAGTATATACATTTGCTGGAACGTGTGACTTAGTATTAGAGATAAAAGGCGAAAAATGGCTACTAGACATTAAAACATCAAATTCATTACATGCTAGTCAAGATTTCCAATTATCAGCGTATGCTCAGGCATGGAATGAGTTATATGCTGAAAAAATTGATCGCATTGGTATATTATGGATGAAATCATCAAAACGTGGTGAAGATAAAAAAGGCGAAAAAATTCAAGGTAAAGGATGGGAAGTACATGAACCTGAAAAATCAATTGAGGAAAATTTAAAAATATTTGAACACATACATGAGTTGTATAAATTGGAGCACCCCAACCCAACTCCGAAGAGTAATGATTTTCCCACTGAAATCCAAATTGAACCAATATCTTAATATATTTATGACAAATACTGAGAATGATATCTTTAATTAAGATTTTAAATGAAATAATCAATGAGGGAGGTAATGTCTTTGGCACTACCTCCTCCATTAAGAAAGAATATATACAACCAACACTAGCCAAATTTGTAGCTGAACTTAAACGTATTTACCCAAAAGTAGATTTTAAATTTAGTACATTAGGATCTGTTGGTAAAAAAGATGAGTCAGGGGATATTGACTTAGGTATGAGTGTTGATCAATTTATGACTAAAGATGGTACACCATTATTAGATAGTTGGGATATTGATAAAGCGGAATTTGATGCTTTATATGAAAAAATAAGAAAACGTACAAGATCAGCTACTGAAACTCAAAGTAAATTAAGAGCTATGTTAGAATTAATAGCTATAGGTATTGAAAAAAAGTCACAGTTTATAGATACTGACATTAAAGCAGCAGGTGGTGGTTCAATATTTTGTATGTTCCCTCAATTTGATAAAGAGAGTAAAGAACTACCTGAAAAATCAGTACAAATAGATATTAATGTAGGTAATTTAGATTGGCTAACTTTTAGTTACTATTCAAATACATATAAAGACAATGTTAAAGGTTTACATAGAACACAATTAATGTTAGCTATGTTTCAAGCCTTAGATATGATGTTTAAACATAGTACAGGTGTTACTTCGAAAGCAACAGGAGAAACTTTAGCAACAAATCCTCAAGAAGCAATAAATGTATTAAATAAAGGATACAATCTTAATTTATCTCAAGATATATTAAATGACTATTTTGAATTAATGAATGCTTTAAAGAAAAATTTACCTAAAGAAAAATTAAATCAAATACTAGATACATACTTAAAAATATTAGATTCAACAAGAGCAGATATCCCATTTGATATACATGATTATTGGATTGCAAATCAAGATCGTTTAGGACTCAAAGGTAAATTCTTACCAGATGATTCTAAATTAACTAAATACAAAAAAGCATAATGTCAGGTTCAATAGGAGCAAATCGAATCCCAAGAGCAGCAGTTGAAACTACTCTTAAATCATATATTGAAAAAGTATTAAGAAAATTCCCTGGTTTTAAATCAGCAAAAATATCTGGTTCATATAACACTTCAGTAAAACCAGATCATGGAGATATTGATTTAGTTATTCATATTGAAGGTGATGAACAAGATAGAAAAAAACTTAAACAAAATTTTGCATCATATATATCTTCACTCTCTGATGACATAACTGTCCCATTCAAATCAGGTCGTCATGTAGGTAAAAAAGCAGCAGGTACTGGAGATATAGTAATAGTACAATTCCCAATTGAAGGATACCCAGATTTAAATGTTCAAATTGATAACATGATTGTTGCATCTGAACAAGAAAGTGACTACAGAAAAAGTTTCTTAGATTTACCGGCTGAAAAGCAAGGTTTACTAGTTGGTTTAGCTAAAGCTATATTGTTAGAAGAAAACCCAACAGAATTATTTAAACGTTTAGGAATCACTGATGTTCCAAAATTAGAAAAAAATCAAGAATTTGAATTTAATTTATCAAATAAAGGTTTAACATTACGTTTAGTTACATTAGGAGACAATTTTAAAGAACTAGGTAGAAATGAAATTTGGACATCGTTCGATTGGAGTAATATATTAAAATTGTTTCAAAACTATAAATTAGATGGGACTTGGGAAGATTTATTAAACGATATCAATTCTAAATTAAAAAATCCTCGCTCAAGAAATCGTGTAAAAGGAGTATTTAATTCATTAGTTGTAATAAATGCTGGAGAAGCAGGTACACCTAAAGGTGATAATAAATTAGCAGCTAAAGCCAAAGTAGATAGTATGTTGGAAAATATGTTATTTAAAGGTCTAGTTAAAGAACTAATTTCAGATCTACTATTTGAAGAAATTACTAGAGAATCGATTGCATTGTACCCAGGTAAATTTAAACCACCTCATAAAGGCCATTTTGAAGTAGCTAAAAAGTTACTTGAAAAAGTAGATAAAGTAGAAATAATAATTTCAGGTAGAGAAGTTGAAGGTATAACTGCTGAACAAAGTAAAGAAATTTGGGAATTATATAATACATTATTAGGTGGAAAACTTGATGTTAAAATTATCAACGAATCACCAGTGAAATATGTTTTAGATACTATCGAAGCAAATCTAAACAATCATTATGTAGCAGTATATGGTAAAGGAGAAGAAAGCAGATACAGAAATGTAGGTAAAGATCCTCGTTATATGAATGCCGAAGTATTTGATGGAGGAACTACTACGTCAGGTGGTGAAAATATTAATGCTACTGACTTCAGAAATGCTTTAAAATCAGGTGAAGATATTTCTAAATTTCTTCCTGATGGTATAGACGAAAAAGAAGTATCTAATGTTTTAGGAATGGATAGTGTAAATGAAATGTCTCAATCATCACTTCAATCAGTAGAAGATTTTGCAGATAAAGAACTAGACCCATTAGACATAGAATTTTCTTCACATTTTTTTGATAGATTAAATGATCCTAGAAATCTTACACCCATTACGTCAGATGAACTTATAGAATTTTTTAAACGTTTATCATATAAAAAAGGTCAATTAATTAGTTTTCTTAAAAAGTATAAAGAAATAGTAGCAACGGATAATAAAACAAACATCAATATTCCTTTAATTCAACAAGCAAATTCTGTTATTGCTAAAACAATAATGCGCAAAAAAAATTTTCAATCATCTAATCCTAAAGTTCAATTTAATGAACAGTGTGGATGTGATAGTCCGTTACCAACAACACTAAAAGACGCAATGTTATCATTAACTACTTACATGATAGAAAATGATATGAATATATTACCATTACCGTCATTAAAACTAATAGACAACGATTCTAACAACGCTGATAATATATTTGGTAAAACAGCATATTACAACCCAAATGAGTGTTCAATAACGTTGTTTACATTAAATAGACATCCAAAAGATATATTACGTTCATATTCTCATGAAATGATTCATAGAATTCAAGATAATGAAGGTAGATTAAAAAATATTAATACTACTAACACTAATGAAGATGATGAACTACTTGAATTAGAAAAAGAGGCTTACTTAAAAGGAAATATTACCTTTAGAAACTGGGAAGATAGTTTAAAAAATCCTAAACCTGTAAATGAAATATACTTTTTAGACTCAGAAAAATACAATCGCCCAAGAACAATACATGAAAATCTTTGGCATACTTTAAATGAAATTACTTTAACATCAGATAATGCCGTTGAGACATATGGTAATTTAGATAAAGGTAGATTTCAAGTAGGAAATACAACATATATATATGACATTAAACAAGTATCAAATCCATACAATGATGGAGGAAGATTTTTTAATATAATGTTTCACCCTGAAGAAAATGTAACTTCTACTCCCCAAGAAGGAAAAGAAAATTACATTAAAATATTATCTACAATGTATAAAGTTATATTAGATTTTGCTGAAGAAGCAGAACCAGAATATATAGGAATATCGTCAATGGATAATACCCCATACAAAAATTATCATATGGTATATGCAAATTTAACTGATAATAAATTTAATAGAATACCAGGATATTTTAGAAAAGATGTAAATTTAGAATTTGATACTCCTCAAGGTAAAGGTAGATTTGTAGTATTAAAGAGAACAGATGTATAAATTAACAGACATATATAGACAAATTAAAGAGGAGGAACAAACATCTCAATATAAAATATATTGTGATATGGATGGTGTATTGTGTGACTTTGATAGACAATTTAAACAATATTCTAAAATGGACCCAAAAACATTTGAATCTAAATTAGGCACAGATAAGTTTTGGGAATTAATAGATGGAATAGGATATATATTTTGGTCTAAAATGCCTTGGATGCAAGATGGTAAAAATTTATGGACATATATTAGTAAATACAAACCTACTTTACTATCAGCTCCATCTGAAAAAGCATCTTCACGTTATGGAAAACGTTTATGGGTAAATGAAAATACACCTGGCACTAAATTAGTTTTAGCTAAAAGAGAAAATAAACAAGAATACTCAGGTAAAAATAGAATACTTATTGATGATCGTCCAGATACCATTAATGAATGGAATTCTAGAGGAGGAGTTGGTATATTATTTACATCAACAGAACAAACAATTAATGATTTAAAAAAATTGGGCTTATGAAATACAAATACAGATTAGTAGAACAAGAAATGGATGGAGATAATGCAATGCAAAAAGCTTCATATGATTTAGTTCTTACCCCAACAGTATTATCAGTTGAAGAAGTAGTTAAAGCATTAGAAAATATTGACAACTATGGAGCATATGTTTCAAATCTAAGAAATGCTACTAAAGATGTAAATAAAGCTGTAGAAACACATTTTGGACCTAATCAACCATTTGCTAAGAAAAAATTAGAAAAGGAAAGAGGAAAACCATTCCCTCCTAAAACAAAACAAGCAATAGATGATTTTATTAAAACTTTGACATCCAAACCTAATTTATTAAATTGGGTTGTTAAAGATGGAGAACTATTGTTTCCGTCAAGTAAAAATCCAACCAAAAAAGTAACGCAAAATATTATTGATACTGTAATGAATAATGCAGGGATTGATTATACTACTTCGGATAGAGAAACAGTTGATGAAAATTCATTACGTGAAACCATTAAAGAAATTATCCGTAAAATACAAAAATAAGTTATGTCAGAAAACGTTTTAAAAAAAGACTTTAAACAAGCAGACGTTCAACGCCTTCGTAACCTAATGACAGGTAAACATGGTGAAAAAACATCAACCGGTATAGGTTATACAAAGCAACAAGAATTCCATGTCGAAGGAGATATATGGGAATCAGATGGTAGACAATGGACTATCAAAAACGGCATCAAACAAAATCTTACTAAATTAGATAAAGCAAAAAAGGAGGTAACTCTCCCACTATTTTGTCCTTGTTGTTCTAATTTAATGAAAAACAAAAACGATAAATTATTCTATATCCAGTATAAAAGATGTTTTAACTGTCAAATTGATTTTGAAACAGAATTGCGTATATTAGGGTTATGGGAAGAATACGAAAAAAATATTATCAATTCAGATTTAGACCATGTAATTAAAGATTACAGTGTTTGGATGGATGAGGTTATAAATGGTTCAAATGAAAGTTTTATTACAGAAGCTGGAGATATAGAAAAATGGGTTGGTTCAACTAAAAAAAAGTTATTAGAAAATAAGGAGGAAACAATCAAATATTTAAAAACTTTAAAAAAATAAAGCGGAACTTGAAACTTATGGATACAATTACATTAACTATCTTAACAGCATTTATAACAGCCGTATTAGGCCCAGTAATAGTAGAATGGATAAAATCAAAATTTTTTAATAGAAAAACAGATATACTAGGAGAGTCTATCTACAATGATGAAAAAATAGATCATCAACTTGAACTTATTATGAAAGAATTAAATTGCGATAGAATATGTATAGCGCAGTTTCATAATGGAGGACATTTTTATCCAACAGGTAAATCAATTAAAAAGTTTAGTATATTTTATGAACAAACTACTGACAAAGCTACATCAATAAAAGAAACATTCCAAAATATCCCCGTATCTTTATTTCCAAAGGTGTTTTCGTATCTATATAAAGATGGTGAATTGAATATTCCTAGTTGTAAATACAATGATGTAGATTGTGGATTGTTTCAAGTTAATGGAAAAGATTATAAAACTAAATCTATATACATGCTAGCAATATATGATTTAGATGATAATTTTGTAGGTTCATTAACTATATCATATTATGGTGAAGAACATAATCTTTCATTAGATGAATGGATATTGTTAAGACAAAAAGTAGGTGCAATAGGCACAATATTAACTGATTACTTGCATAAATAATAAAACACACAATATTTATAATAAAATATAACAATGAGCAAACAATTTGAACATATGCAGAAATTGGCTTTTGGTAAAGTACTTATCAAAGAGTCAATGGAGAATAAAAAATATACTAGAGAAGCTTTAAAAGCACAAATCCGTGAAGTAATTTTAGATGAAGCTAAAAAGAAAAAAGGCGAAAAAGAAGACGTAGCTCCACAAGAGGACGTAGATATCGATCTTAACATGGGTGATGAACAATTACCAGCTGAACCAGCAGGTGAAGAACCACCAATGGACGCAGTAGCTCCAGAAGCTAATACGGGTGGAGATATTGATCCAACAGTAAAATCTATACAGGATTCATTGCAAAAAGCGTTTGCTCAAGCTAAAACATTAGGTGACGAGAAATTAATGAATCAAATAGGTAATACTATTACAATGCTTGTACGCACTCAAGTATTAGGTCAACAAAATGTAAATGAAAATGAAGATTTTAATCCATTCATGGATTGGAAAGATGATCAAATTTATGATTCATTAATAAACATAGATCAAGAACAATTGGTTTCACAGATGATGAATGCTGTAGAAGAAAATCCATCTATTACTTTATTTGAATTTTGTAAAAAGTTCGAAGATTAATATAAAAATAATAAATTAACAGTTATAAACCAATAAAAACAAAAACAAAATGAGTACTCAAGAACTATTTGAACAAATTAGTGGGTTGTATGAAACAGCAAAAACTAATCACGAAGAAACAACAAAAGCAGCAAAAGGAAGAGCTAGAAAAGCATTAAGCGAATTAAAAAAAGTTATCGCTTCTTATAATAAAGCATCTGTTGCTGAAGCAAAAGTAAAATAAAATGGCAAACCTTACTCCAAGAGAGTTAACATTCATGGATCAGCTCTATAATCAGTATAAACAAAATAAAAAAAAGTTTATAGAAGATTATGGAGCAGATGCTGAACGTGTTATGAGAGGAAGAGCAATTTCATTAGCAAAGAAAATGGCAGAAAAAGACGATAAACAACGAATTAAAGAAATGATCAAATCTGCCCTTGCTAAAGGACCAGTTGAAGAAATCGACTCTGCATCATTCGTACAAAACCAAAAACCGGCATCTAATATATCTATTATAGATAAAGAAGAAAATCCTGAAGACGTAATCATGGTGGATGTTCCACTATTAATTCGTCTATTAGAATACGCTAGAGAAGATGCTGAAACAGATATGGATTTACATGTTGTAGCTGATAATTTAATTGAGTTATGCAAAGAAGGTAGAACATTAAACATGGATGACTATGAATCAATAGTTGCCTCAGACGAAGCTAAAAATGACTAAAGACGATTTAAGAACTAGGATTAAAAACGTAGTTAAGAATATATATTCAAAAACAGATAAATCTACAACTAAAGTAGATTTAGATTCTGCTTCTCCAATATCGTTAGACACAGCTCGTTTTCCTGTATTAGTAAAATTTCCTACATTACTTGATACTATTGTTAAATTATTAACAGATCAATACGATTTGTTTTTAAAAGATATTGAGTGGGTAGCACCACGTCCTACTACTTTTCGTATTATATTAGCAAATGATCAGGTATTTTACTTAATATATACTGATAGAACATGGATTGGTAAGGTGGAAGGTAAAAAATATTATTTATTAAATATAAGTGAAGAACAAAATTGTGTTGAATCTATAGCTAGAATATTAGCATATGGAGTTAAAATTGAAAAACCAGCTGAAGGAACTACTCCAACGGAAATGCCTGCCTCTGAAACTCCATCTCCTGAAGAACCAGTAGCACCTGAAACACCAACTGAAGAAGTACCACCTCAAGCATAATAAAAAATGGCAAATGAATTAAAAACATATGGTGATTTAAAAGCTGCTATTAAATCTATTTCTTTAAAACAAAAAGGGGAAAAAATAGCAGGAGTTGGATTAGGTGTCATTATGGGATTCATACCTGGAGCCGAAGCAGCTAAAACAACATATGATTTTATCAAAGCTGCAGTATCTAAACCAGATTCTAAAAAAACAAATACTTGGTTAGATAAATTAGATATAGATGATAATATGTCTAAAATTATAGATGATAGTGTTGAAAATGGATTTATGCAAATTATGTCTAAAACTATAGAAGGAGAATCCGATTCTAAACCTTTAGAACAAGATTTTAATATGAATCAAAAATTAGTTGATTATTTAAAAAATAACTATAAAGGTAGAACATTAACTGGTATAAAAGAAAATAAAATGAAAAAATTACAACTTAGACAACTTATTAAAGAGGAAATTTATAAAATTATGGAAGCTGAAGTTACTTCTATTCCATCACCTGCAATTAAACAAACAGCAGCATCTACTGCTTATCAAAAAACAGCACAAAAAGCAACAACAGTAACTTCAAAAGCCGCCCAAATTAAAAGCATAAACGATTTACCAGGTGTATTTCAGGTTTGGTTTGATTCATTGGGGCTTAAAGGTAAACCCGGTGTTAGTCAATCTGCTATTATATCTAAAATAAAAGATACTTTAACAAAAATGGAAATTAAATAGTGGATACATTAGATTTATTTTTAAAAAAATACTCGTATAAATTTCCAAAAGGATATCCTGACATGAATAATGAGCAGGATATTTTATTAATGGAATCAATATTAAGTGAGTTAGGTATAAATTTAGATGAAGTGAAAAAATCATATAATGAAATTATTAAAAATCTATTAGCGTCAGAAGAAGCTTCTGGAAAATTAGGAATTCATTCAAGACCACAAAGGGTAAAAAATGTGGGTAATATAAGTAATAATGATTTTATAGATATTTTATCAAATGTTTTTGACGTAGATACTAAAGATATTAAAATATTACCCCCAAAAGCTATTGGGAATCCAAGTAGTAGAAATTTTGCATTTCAATTCCAAATTGAAGAACAAGAAATAACAATTGTATTGGGAACTGAATCTCGAGGAACAGCTATTGAAGATTATGAGTTAAGTAATCTAAATAGTGTTATTGAAGAAAATGGAGGAAGCATAAACATTAAAGTTGGAGATACAATATATGAAGATATTACTAAAGTCGAAAAAATACCAGGTAATAAACAAGCAGATTTTGTATTTGTAGGTAAAGATAATTTATATATCCAACATAAAGATCTTAAAGCATCACAACAACTATCCGGAGTAAAAAAATTAGAATCTGACCCAGAAGTTAAAGATTTTGTTCAAGCTGTAAAGGATGCATCTGGTGGAAGCCTTCAGAGCAAAATGAATTTCAAAAGAGAAGTTAAATCTTCAAAACTCCAACTTGAAGGAGCATATGGTATAGGAGATAAATTTGGAATAGATAAAGTTCAATCCATCATGTTTGGAAATATGGAACTTAAACCGTCATCTGATAGTACATATTTTGAACTATCCAGCCCCGTTCAATTTGACTACCCAAAACCACTAACAGGAGATTATACTTTATACATATTTGCTACTTATAGAAGTTATGGAATACATCAACAAGATATTAATAATTGCAGAATTGGTTTCTACCCATTAAAATTCTACTCGTCAGCTAAAAGTATATAATATTTATAACTATGAAACATGCAAATCTTATAAAACGATTAATTAAAGAGGCATTATCAACACCTCCTAAAAAAGAATCATGTAACTGTGGTTGCCATTCATGTGAAAATGTAGGTAACAAAGGTCCTGTACTTAACGAAAGTTTAGACGCTCGTGTAATAATGACTGAAAACATGAAATATCATGTTAAAAATAAATTATCATTAACTGAAAATAAATTAAAATACGGCTCAGAAGAATTTTTAAATTTATGGGCTGAGGCACGTTATTTATATTCTCGTAACGCTATTCATTTAAATGAAGAAGATAAAGCAACTATATTAAAAACAAATTTAGGTGAATATGGAATATATAATGATAGAAAAGTACCATTAGATATACCTGTACTAGAAAATGAGTTAGGAGATAAAAGAGATGTTGAATTTCAAAAATTGCTTCCATATAGAGCTTTAAATGATTTACCTGCAAAGGTAATGAAAAAATTTCAAGACACAGGAGATAGAAAATACCTTGAATTACATAATGAATTAGAAAATTTATTTACTCAAGGAGATAAAAGCAATATAAGTTACATTGAAGTAAAAACTGTAATTTCAAAATATCTACCAGACAACGAAACAATTGAGTTAATGGCCTCAGCAAATGCTGGCTTAAATGAATCTAAAAATGGAGGCTTAAAGAAATTTTACGTATATACACGTAACCCAAAAACTAAAATAATTACAAGAGAGGTATTAAGTGAAAATTCAGCGTCTAAAGTATATAAAATTGAAGGATTGTTAGTAACTAATAACGATATTAAATTCCAAAACCAATTACTATCAGATATTAGATCAGTAACTGGTGTTACAACTATAGATGCTCAAGAATATACTCCTCGTATTCGTAAAGAAAATTACTCATATAATAAATTATCTGTTAAAGTTGATCCGTATCCATATTTAAAAAATGGTGGAAAATTTGATATAGATACTATTAAACAAGTTATTTCAAATATCGGAAATATTAAAGGAGTAGTAAAATTTAAAGTAGACAACCCACAAATGATTAATGTTGGTTTATAATGATTAAACTAATAAATATATTAAAAGAATTAATAACTAAGACAGAAATCGTCTGTGATAAGTGTGGATGGAGATGGAAAATTGTAGATGGTGGTGATGACTTATATATTTGTCATAAATGTGGTCACGATAATACTCCAAAATTATAAAAATGAAAAAAGAATTTAATATAACTGAATGGATACTTAAAAGTAAGTTAAACGAAGCAGAAACACCTGAACTTAACTTCCCAGATGGTTTCCAGCCAGCTAAATCCGTACCTCAAGGTGGTGCTATGTGTGCCAATTGCGGTAAATGGGATGAGAAAAAACAACTATGCGAAGGTAAATATTATATTGAATGGAAAGGTGATGGTAAAATTCCTGCTGAACCAACAGAATATGTTTGTATTTGGTGGATAAATAAAGAAAAATAGTCAGATGAAAAACACATATCAATTCATAATACACGTTGTAAACAATTTATTTCCTATTAATGAATACTCAGATGCTGAGATAAATAGGTTAATGGAAAAATTTAAAGAGGAAGCTGATGACTTTAACATCACTATCTCAGATGAACAACTTAAAAAATATATTGAACGTTTTGACCAGTTAAAAAACTCACCTAAAGTACAGGAAAAGGATTTACGTAAATGGTCTTTATCTAACTTAATTAAATTAGTTACATCCTCTAAAGGTGTTGAAGAACCTGAAGAAGAAATAGATATTACGCCAGACATTGTTTATAACGAAGATGGTTTAATAATATATAACGGTTCCACAGAAGAAAATTGTCTAAATTTTGGTAGAGGTGAATCTTGGTGTATTACTAGAGGTTCGTTTGGTAATTATCGTTATGATGATAAAAGAAAGAATCCAACATTTTATCTTGTAAAAGATACAAATTTACCTAGTACTGACCGTAAAAGTTTTTTTGTTATTGTTGTTGGTAAAGATAATACTTACAAAGCATCTGATAAATCAAATAATGATGTTGGTGGTAGAGCTACAGAATGGGATAGATGGGAATCATGGAGTTTTATTGAACAAAACTTCCCATCAGTTGTTGGATTAAGAAGTATATTTAAATATATTCCTTTATCGTCTAAAGAAAATTTAAACCAAACTTATAAAAATAATCCTATTAGTGTTAGAGAATGGTCTAAATTGCCTTTTAAAGTTAAAGAACAATATTTAGTTGTTAGAAAAGGTAAAGAAATATTTGAAGATATTAGTAATGATACATTTATAGAAAAATATTTACCTAATTACCCCCAAATTGCTAATACTATTGCAACTAATTTTGGTATTATAGATAGTCTAACTTTATTTACAAACCTAGATAAATTCTCAAACTCAGATATTAGATCAATTATAGCGAATATGAGAGATACAATTGATTTTAAATATTTAACTAAAGACTCTATTCCATTTGAAGCTAAAAAATTACTAACTACATCAGGTAAATGGGGCAAAGACATTAATACAAAATTATATGTAACTGAAAATGGTAAAGCTATAGTTAAATTAGTATTTGAAGATGGAGAAGTAAAAGTAGGAGTGTTTACAGCAGAAGATGATTATCCAAACATTAAATTAAACAAAAGAACTTCTAAATTTTTACTAGACTACCCAGAACTAGATAAAATTCCATTTAATAGCTTATTAAAATTAGCAAAGGATGAAGTAATAGATAAAGATATTATTAATAAAATACTCCAATCCGCAGAAAGTAACCCAGACTCAGCTATCGTAGTTAAAGATACTGAAAATGGAAAAATAATATTAGATTCAAATACATTTACATCTTATAAAGTTGAAGGAGATAAAATAATTCAAATTCCTTTTGATGATGAAGAAGTACAAAATGTATTATCGTCTGAAGAAAGCAATACTGGGTTCCAAGAATCAGTAGTAGATTTAGTATTTAGTAAAAAAGATCTACCACCTCAAATAGAAAAAGATTCATTTCTTAACATATTAAAAAATACCCCATACGACAAAAGAACAAAAGGCGGAATGGTTGCTATTCCATTATCTAGTGATGGTATATTAGTATTTCCAACAGATCTTTATACTCGAAATTTCAACAACTCAGTATTTAGATACGGAATGGGGGGCAGCCCATGGAATCAATATAACAGTTATATGGGTAATTTTACTGATGATATGTATAAAGTATATTTTAATTACCAAAGAAGTAGAAACCTTAAATATACTGATGATCAAATAGCTTATGCTTTACAAGGTGTTGATAAAAAAGAATTTATAGCCGCTTTACCACCAATGGTTGATAATAGTGTGTATAAACCAGCAACAGATGGAGAAACGTCTTATCTT
>Ga0209353_10000169_pt1 | contig 39162 bp, 59 predicted proteins | sample LauGreSpBDMM15SD_2_FD_187561 | JGI IMG/M metagenome (GOLD analysis project Ga0209353, IMG submission 187561) | Freshwater lake microbial communities from Lake Michigan, USA - Sp13.BD.MM15.SD (SPAdes) (version 2) | ecosystem: Environmental > Aquatic > Freshwater > Lake | place: Lake Michigan... | reverse complement strand
GTTACGACGACACAGCAATGCAAATGATCGAACGCAAGTTCGCAGATGCAGGTTACACTGTGCCACAGATTGTTTTCTGGAACCTAAACAGTTCAGACAACGTGCCTGTTAAGGCTGACAAGAGTGGCGCCGCATTGGTAAGTGGATTTAGTCCAAGTATAATGACTAGCTTGCTAGCCGCTGATTTGGATCAGTTCACTCCAGAAGGCATCATGCTTAAGACTGTAATGAGTGATCGTTACGCTCTGTAAAAACAATGTTTTTGAATAGCACCTTAGGGTGCTATTTTTTTGACTAAAGATATTGGATTATACCTTTCGTCTGTGTCCCACAGCTCAACAACTACGTTTATATTATTCTTTTTATTATACGTTACTCTTATTAGATATTCTGGCAACGGTGTTTTTTGAAAAGACATCGGATAGTCCGAGTGCGTTTTTATAGTAATTTTATTAATTAACTTAGACACTCTACCATTGCTATGACCGCAAACACATTCGTCTGCACAAGGAGCCCCGTCTTCTGAATGATGCGGTAATCCTTTATGTATAATTTCATGGGGTGTTAGATCTTCGCTTCGATAATTGTAAATATGATTTAACATGTCTACACGTATTGCGTTTTCTTTTTCGTCAAATCTGTCTTTCAACGGGGGTAGAAAATCAGTTTCGGAATAAAATCTAGGCAACGGACCAATAAAGAATTTTCGTTTTCTAGTTTCAGTAATAATCATCAGTTGTCTGCCCATTATAATCTCCGTTTGACTTATTTATTGCCTAATTAAACCGTTGTATTAAAACAACAGATTTAACTTGACAACATACATCGTTGACGCTATAATAGTGGCATGTACAAAGTAATAGGAAAAGAAGAAACATTCAAAGTTCTTACACTTGCTGAAGCAATGAACGTTGCTAAGAGTATGAATGAATTTGTAAGAATTATTGGAACTGATTTTGAAATCGTTGGCATGTTCGGTGTAGATACTGTTAAAGACGGTAAGTGCCCGGATGGTGTCGCTTACGATTGGAACAAAGCAAGCCGTATTGGTCGTGTTAAAAAGGAAAGACAATGAGCTATCGTGTACTTGGTAAAACAGAAGATATAATGCAAGGCTTTGAGTCACGCAAGGGACTTGAAGGCCCGTTTTATTTCAACGGACGCATCTTGTACTATGATGTTAAAGAAGGCAAATACTGGGATCCTCGAACGGATTTCTATGTGCCACACAGTGAATATTTTGAACTTGTAGGATTGATGGTAAAATGAAAATTCGATTTGATAAAGATTCTATGCCTGACGAACTGTACAATGCGCTACTACAGCACTTTGTAAACGAAGCAGTTGGGCTAGGTGTAGAGGTCAACAAGTATACCCAATTTGAGAATTGGGTGGTTGAATGTGATGTAGATGTTAAGGAAGCTGTACACTAATGCCAACGTGTTATCAATTAGTTGGGGTTCCTGCCGCAGGAAAAAGTACTTGGACTAACAGCCAAAACTGGATAGTTGGTATGGAGTATGTTAGTACTGACCATCATGTTCACAAGTATGCTAGAGAGCAAGATAAGACATATAGGGAAGTATTTGAAGAATACATGCCCACAGCAGTTGAACTAATGGCACAAGAAGTTGTTGCCGCTAGAGAAGCTGGACGTGATATACTCTGGGATCAAACTAGCACCACAGTTAAAAGTCGTGCTCGTAAGTTCAATATGCTCCCAGACTACTATCATATTGCTGTGGTGTTTCCAACTCCAGCGATAGACGTATTAAAAGAACGATTGGCTAGCCGTGTAGATCAACCAATTCCTTGGGAAATTGTACAAGGTATGATTGATAACTTTGAAATGCCCACCGAAGAAGAAGGCTTTAGAGAGATTTGGAGAGTATAACAGGGTCTTAGGACCCTGTTTTTTTGACTTAAAACTAGCACATATTGGCGGGTGCGGTTTTCTTCGTTTGAATAAATACTGTATAATGATCTGCTCAAGATTTACAGAATAACGGAGAATAGCACATGTCGCTACGTATTAGAAGAGGTTCAGAAACCGAAAGAACAGCCATAAGGTTTGATCAAGGCGAGCTTGTATGGGTTCAAAGTACTACTACTAGCCGTCCCGCATATAAACTATATGTAGGTGACGGAGTAACTAACGGCGGTAAGGATATTATCGAGTCAAGCGTTGGTAGTAAATTATTGTATAATGCAGGTACTGGGAGAATTGATTTAGATTTGTCCAGCGGCAGTAGACTTAACACTGACGATATTGTCCAATTAAATGGTGCAAACAATCAATTTTTTACAGCAGAATTAGTACAAGATGTTGTAGGAGCAATGGTTGCCGGGGGTGCGAAAACCGGAATACAAGTTGTCTATCAAGATAACGGCACTGGCAACGGAGTATTAAATTTTACAGTAACAGGTGGAGGTGCCGGAACCGGTACTGGAATCGAACACTTATATGATGACCCGGCCCCACAATTAGGCGGCGATTTAAATCTCAATAACTTTAAAATTTCAGGTATCGGTGATATTGATATCGACGGTTATGCCATCATTACTGGAACATTAGCAGTTCCTGCAGGTATGAATTCTGATATTCCACTGAATGGATTTGACATCACTGGAGCAGGTAATATAACGATAGGTGGAGATGCATCATTCACCGGTAGTATATCTTCTCAGACAGGGCTAGGTGCTAATTTAGTATTAAATACTTACAACTTAACTGGTCTAGGAAATATTGATATAACTGGTAATTTATCAGTAAGTGGATTAGGTAAAAATTTAGATTTAAACACACATAATATTACCGGAACTGGTAACATTTCAAATACTGGAAACGTTGATGTTACTGGAACAATTAAAACAGCTATTGGTCTAGGTGGAGATTTAAGTCTTAATAACTTTGATATTACAGGAACTGGTGATGTCAACATAACCGGAGATGTCACAGCTACTAATATTATTTCAGATACTTTCACACCGGTACTAGTCGGCGGTGGTTTAAACTTAGAAGCAAGCACACTATTTCCAGTTAAAGTTTCTGGGCTTTCGTCGAATTCAAGCCCGATGATGATCGAATTAGCCGCATCCGGGGGAACAGTTGTAACTCCAACAGCGTTAAGTGCTGGTGATTTCATAAGTGGTGTTAAGATGACTGGCTACTACGGTGGTAACTATGTATTCGGTGCTGGTCTCATTACAAAATTTGACAATAGTGCAGACTTTACTAAAACATTTCCAAAATCAACAATGTTTTTTGTTACTAATAACAACACAAATTCACAAGCGGGTTCAGCATCATTAGACGGCGACGGAGTATTTACTGCTAACTCTATTCGACCAGGAGTATATGCAACCTCAATTGCTCGAGATACTGCTATTCCTGTGCCAGCAAATGGCATGATGGTTTATATTACTGCCGGCAATGCATTACAATGCTACAGCGACGGTAGTTGGAAAACAGTAACATTGGTCTAAGTCCATCTAGGATATTTAGATAACTCTTCAAAAAACTTATCGGGGTATAACTGCCAAACAGTTTGGTTAGTTCCCCGATAATTCATTTCCGTAACACGTTTCATCACTCCCTTCTTTTCCATTGCCGGCCCAAAAATATTATGAACACGGCGTTGTGTTCCCACACTGTTTTCGTTTGAGGTAATGTAAAGATTAGACTTAATTGGTGCCCATTGTATACAGGCTGGAATTAAAAACTGTGCTGTGGGATTTTGTTGCTGTGTAATAACGCTGATAGTGCGTAACGCACGGCCATATGGTCCGGGCAATTCATCTGTGAATACACAAGTACGTGCGGCAATGCGATATGCATCTTCTCCCATCTCGGGGAAACTATGTGCGCCTACACTGCCCACAGCTTTATTGTTGTAGTAAAGAATCCATACGCACCATTCTTTCTCTTTTGATAGACTATCTACTAACATCTTCTGGCTAGAATTATTTGTAAAACCTTTAGCTTCAGAAGTAGCATAAAACTCAGTTAAATCTAAATCATCAGACCATCTTACCAAATTATACATTGTTATGCCACTCGGCCCATGTTAAAGGTAATGCAGTACCTAGTGATTTAAATTGGACAACAAACATTTTTATATTTTTTCTATCAGCAGACATGCCATAACCGTATTCGTCTGGCCATTTCTTTTTAAGTTGTTCATATGAATCTAAATTTGCAGTAAACCCTAATTGATTAAAAATTGTTTTTAAATAACCAATACTATAAAATACGCACAGGTATCTATTGTCAGTTATCCTGTTTGCCATAAATTTAAAATTGCTTGGATAAATTTCGGCAATTGGGTGATTGTATTCTAATTCATGTAGCATATCAGGTGTTGCATAAGTCGATATAGTATCATGCATTATATGATTAAGGGGATTAACACTTTCAATCACTATATGATTAGAAATTTTAGATAATTTATATAACACATCACTGCTAATTCCCCATATCATCCTTCCAAGAAAGACAGCATCAAATTTAAGATTGGGCTGTTTTAAAAATTCTTCTATAGATGTTGTTATTACATTCACATCGGCATCGGGATAAGAAGTTTTTATATTGTCTAATGCAACTTCCACTCTTTGAGAATCTATATCAATTCCTGTGTAGCTACTTGCTTGATTGCTCAGAACATACAAGCCAGCTTCTCCGTTAGCACACCCTACATCTAAAAAAGACTTTCCGGCTATTTCACTAGGCGATATCCATGCGTTAAAACGATCTATGTCATTCATAAATTTTTAACTTTTTCGATAAAGTCTGCAGGATAGTTTGTACTAAAACTAGCCCAACATAGTCGATCCATTACTTCCCATGGTTGTGGTTTATCCCACTCAATACCCAATTTGTCTAAATGTTTACGTATTTCATCTTGCCTGGTAGAATAGATATGACTTTCAACATCTTGTATACTAATGTTAGGTTCAGTATTTCTATAAGTAAAGAAATAGTTGATACTTTTTAATTTTCCGTCTATAACAAAATAACTACTGGGATGCATACTATATTTGTGTAATCCTAAAATTTTATGGGCTCGGATGATGTTAAGCATTTGATCTTGCCAGTCGGGTAGTACTTTATCATAGTTTAACATATCGCACCCCGATAGTTCCCAGAAGTCGGGGCCATCTATTTCTAAATATATCTTACGAGTGTCTAAATCTATTTTTTGAATAACAGGAACTAACTCTGGATGCCGATTTCTCATTTGAGTTAGATAGTTTACTTCACGCAACCATTTTTCTTCCATCTTTGCGGGATCGACTACTTGATTTTGTCCCTTATGGTACTCGGTGTCATTATAATACCATTGTACAAAAGTTTTTTGATCTTCAGAAATCAAACTAGTGTAGATAAGATTATTTCTACATAACCCGTGTTCGGGAACATTATTATAGTAATAATTAAATTTCATTTATTAGCCTTTCAAGTTTATTATTCCCGGTGAGATATTTACCATAAATATTGCGCGAGGAAAAAAATCATGAAAATTACAAAAATCCCAGGCTTGGGAAGATTTGGCATATTTGTCGATGGTGTAGATTTTGATAACATTACAGACGACGAATGGATGGAAATTGGTAAGCTCCACATGGAGAATTTAGTCACTATTATTCGTGACTGTAACTTAACATGGGATCGAGAAATAGACTTTTGTAAAAAGTTTGGTGATACTCGATATGGAATAAGATATTTGCTTCTTAAAAAATATCAAGGCATGGAATGGAAAGAAATCGTTAAAGCAGCCATGCAAAATGATCCCCGCATTGATAACATAGATAAACAAAGATTACATAGTATTTCACGTATGCAAGAACTTATGCCGGATGGCAGGCATGTTATGCGTGTAACTGGTAAAAAGGATGCTGATGGTAATCCGTTAGGTATGTTTGCAGAAGGTGAACTACTTTGGCACAGCAATGAAAGTGGGACATTAACATTTACTCCGGGTGTTGCGTTACTAGGTGCAGAAAATATGATCGGCTCCAGTACAGGCTTCTTAACAACACCGGACTATTATGAAAATGTAAGCAATGCATTTCGTAGCGAATTAGATGAAATGATCTTAATACATCGATTTACACCTGGCCGAATTAATCCGGGTCTACGTCAAGACCAAGACGAAGTAATGCATGCCAATATGTGTCCCGAGGATGATGTAGAAATTCCTATAGTCATGCGTAGTCCAGGAGGCATAGTAGGATTACACTATAGCACAAATACAATCTATAGTATCAAAGGGATGACTAAGGAAGAAAGCGATAGTGTGTTTGCAGAAATTGATAAAGAATTATTTGTGGACAAATATACATACGATCATCAATATCAAAGTAATAACGATTTTTGTTTATTTGATAACAGTATTACCTTGCATCGTCGATTGGGCGATGTTAAAGACAGACTTTGTTATCGCATACAGCACGACTATAGTAATTTACAAGGTGCTCCGTGGAAGCCTTATCTACAAGAATCTTTTATGTCTAAATACGCTGAAGAAATGAAATACTACGTTGAATTAGCAGATATCAAAGATTTTAAATTACCTTAAATGTTCAAATGCTTACTATTCAATGTTGCCAGCGGAACCAATCATGTTGGTAACGGCCGTAGTGTGGGTGTATACAGGATAGCGCATTATCTTAGAGAAAATAACTGGGACGCCGAAGTAATCGATTTTATTTCATCGTGGACCTTAGAAGAATTACGAGAATTAGCTAAATCTCGAATAGACAGCAATACTAAGTTTATCAGTTTTAGCCATATGTATTCTGTATGGTCAGATACATTAGAAGATTTTGCTTGCTGGTTGAAAGAAACATATCCAGATATTCCGTTACTCTCGGGCTCGGGAGTTGCACCACAGTTTAAATCTAATTATTTAGATTACTACATACAAGGGTTTGGAGAGCTTGCACTAATACAGTTGCTAGGTTGGATGTTTAGCAACGGAGAACGGCCAAGATTTAATCTATCTAGGGCAAACAATAAACCCTTGCTATCGGCCAATGAACAATACCCTGCATTTCCAATGAAGAGTCTAAATGTAATTTATGAAGATAGAGATTTTATTCAGCCACACGAATGGCTGGGTATAGAGTTTGCTCGTGGATGTAAATTCCAATGCGATTTTTGTAACTTTCCTGTATTAGGAGTTAAAGGAGATTATAGCAGGGATGCAGATGACTTTGGGATACAAGTGAAGGATGCGTATGATCGATTTGGTGTTACTAATTATCTAGTAGCAGATGAAACATTCAATGATCGTACAGAGAAGATCACTAAGTTTGCCAATGTAGTAGAAGGGTTAAATTTTAATCCGTGGTTTACAGGATTTATACGTCCTGACTTGATTGTGAGTCGGTCGCGTGATAGAGAAGAACTATTACGGATGGGATTTTTAGGACACCATTACGGGGTTGAAAGTTTTAATCATGAGGCTGTAAAAAGTGTTGGCAAAGGTATGCATCCTGATAAAATCAAACAGGGAATACTAGATGTTAAACAGTATTTTGAAACACATGGCAGTAACCGTTATAGAACTTTATTAACATTTATATTAGGATTACCCGGAGAAACATTAGATGATCTAACCCATACAACACAATGGTTGCTAGATAATTGGAAGGGGCAAGCGTGGACTCCGTTTGTCTTAGATATACCAATCGGAGAGTTAAACCGTATGAGTAAGATGAGTTTAGATTATAGCAAATATGGTTACAGACCTTATACCGGGCCAACTAAGAATATAACTGTCCAGCAGAATCGAGTGTCTAATGAATTGCTGATATGGGAAAACGATAACATGAATTATTATCAAGCATATGATGCATTTGAATTTATGTTAGAAAAGCGTAATGATGTTGCTAACGGGTTTACACTAGCACCTTGGGATTTAGCCATGGTAGGATTACCCAGAACCCTAACAGAAAGGTTGTCTCTACACAATTCGTACACTAAGAATTCCGATGTGGATCACGTTAGAGAAGAGTTTGTCAACAACTATAAGAATAAGAAATTTAACATATGAACAAGTGTTTGTTGTTTAACGTCGGTGGTGGAGGTATGCTTATGAGAAATTCAGGGGCATACAGAATCGCCACCGTGCTAAGAGAAAATAATTGGGATACTGAAGTAATTGACTGGGTATCGTACTGGTCCCTAGATCAACTTAAACAATTATGTAAACAGCGCATAGATCAAGACGTTAAATTTATAGGATTCAGTTATCTGTTTGTTGATGAACCTATTAGTATTATTGAAGAGTTTGGCACATGGTTTAAATTAACTTTTCCTAGTATAAAAATTTTACTAGGTGCTCCTAATAAATGGAGATTTCCTAACAAATATGTCGATTACAACATACATGGCTATGGTGAACTTGCTTTATTAGAATTGTTAAAATATTTGTTTAGTAACGGAACTGCACCAAGATTTAATTTAATGACACACTCAGGAAAAAGTATATCTGCAAATGAGATGTATCCTAGCTATCCAATGGCTAGTTTACTGATCAAATATGAGAATAGAGACTTTGTTCAATCACACGAGTGGTTGGGAATCGAATTCTCTCGTGGGTGTAAGTTTGCTTGTGCATTTTGTAACTATCCGGTTATAGGTGTAAAAGGTGATCATACTAGAGATGCTGATGACTTTGAATATCATGTAAGAGATGCATACGATAGATTCGGTGTTACAAACTATTATGTTGCCGACGAAACATTTAATGATCGCACAGAGAAGATTACTAAGTTTGCAGACGTAGTAGAACGATTACCATTTGACCCATTCTTTACAGCAACACTTCGTGCAGATTTGTTAATTAACAGACCAGCAGATAAAGAAGAATTACTACGGATGAATATGTTAGCTCAACTGTACGGTGTTGAAAGTTTTAATACTCCGTCGGCTAAGTCTATTGGTAAGGGAATGGATTCTACTCGTATGAAAGCAGGTCTCATTGACATTAGGAAATATTTTGAAACGCATGGAAGTAAGAGATATCGCGGAACTGTTAGTTTAATAGCAGGACTTCCCCACGAAACTGTTGATACACTTCGACAGTCAAAGCAATGGCTATTAGACTACTGGCAGGGCCATGCTTTTAATATACTGCCATTAGAAATCCCTATTAGCGAATACGATACGCCTTCAAAGATAGGGCTAGACTGGAAAAAGTACGGATATGAAGATGCATCAGACGATCCTAAATTTATAGATTTAAAACAAAGGAATCTGATTACATCTCATAGATTACTAATTTGGAAGAACGAACATATGGATGTCGGTGTTGCACATGATTTATATAGAGAAATAGAAAGCATAAAAACTGAAGAAGGTAATGACTTTCGCATTAATAACTTTTCTATAGTACGATTAGGACTACCGGACGGATTAGATGATCGATTAGCTGTAACCGAAAAACAAAAACCTCCTCCTGTACCTTATGATTTTTTAAATAGTTACATTAATAACAAATTGGATTTATGATGAATAAATTAACAGATACTTTATCTTTATGTGAACATTGTTACAGACACGTGCCTGCTGTTAAGTTTGAGCGGGATGGACAAATATGGTTATGGAAGAAATGCAAGTGGCACGGAGAAAGCGAGCATTTGATAGAGCCTGATGCAGAGTTTTATCTAAACTACAAGTACCCTAGACAACCACTAGGGAGCTACATGTTAGATATAACTAATCGCTGTAATCTAACATGTCCAAATTGTCATCAAGAGCCTGATAATCAAACTACGGATCTTCCTATAGACTATTATACTGCAATCGTAGAAAGTTGGCCCGACGACGGTTGGCCAGTTGCGTTATGTGGGGCAGAACCCACTGTAAGAAAAGACTTGCCAGAATTCGTCAACGCATTAAACAATTTGCCAAGTAAAAAGCGTCACATATATATTTTAACAAATGCTGTAAATTTATCAAAACAAGACTACGTAGAACAGTTTACTAAATTTGATAATATATCTTGGACTATAGGTCTTAACCATCCCGAGTACCAAGGACACACTGTACGTGGAAAACAAATGCAAGGTATTAAAAATCTTGTAGAGCTTAATCAGCCTATTAAAAATATCAGCTACACTTTAGAAGTACTTGATCAAATGGAATACTGTTTAGAAGAGATACAACAATTTGCAGGAAAGTATTGCAATGCATTTAGGGTAAGAACGGGCGTAGACATTGGTAGGTATCCCGGAGGCCCTAAAGTTTACATGAGCGACTTAGTAAAAGAAATGCAACGTGTCGCAGATAAGAATCAGTGGCCTGTTGTTAAAATACACACTGAAGGTAACCGCGCCCATTATACTGTGACAATTAACGGCGTTCTTGTTAAAATAATACAATGGCCAGATGTGACTACATTAGACCTTAAAGAAATACAAACAGAGGGTATTGGGGATTTTGTTCCAGGAAAACCCCGCAGTCCTCTAATACATCAAGTTATGTTACGCGATGCATTTATAAACAAAAAGATGCCGCTATACGATACAATACCACAGGAGTACATAGATAATTATGGCAATCAAAGGGATTAATAACATTCCATATTTCGATATGGAACCGTACTTAGACATCGCAGAGTTTGAAAGACTTCAACCAGAAATCATGGCGGGTTTTGCAACTGCAAGAGAGTTTGCCAAAGAAGGAACTTGGATGAAGCCAGGTTTTACATTTGATAACATGAGCTACAAACTTAGTTGGAAACCTATCTATCAGGCCATGGATGAATTTATGGAATTGGCAAAAGATGATCCTGTATACCAAGCCGGCATAAAATTAATGCCAACAGATTTTAAAAACTTTCAAGAGCGTAACAAGTTTACACGCTACCTGAAAATGGCGATGGGTGCTTACGATCCTTACATTTACTATTACTTGTGGGAAGAAGGATCGTGGGATGATAGAACTGCTAAACGTAGTCTAACGCCTGAAGCAGAATACTTCCCCAATGTAGTCAAATGGGTTGAAAGCCTAGTAGGCACAGTATTTGAAGATATTGGCCGTGTTATATTCTTTCACTGTGAAGCAGACGGTATTCCATTTGAACATAGAGACTTGGATGCTAACAACGGAGTTGATGTTGTCGTGCCGCACCGCAATGAGTTCATACATGTCCGTCCTAACACTAAAAAAGCCATGTATCTTTGGGATCCAGAAAATAAAAACAAAGTGTATCTTAATACTCGTGCGGCTTGGTGGAATGATGTTGACTGGCATGGCGGAGAGCGTATTATGGAACAAAGTTACAGTCTACGCATTGACGGAAAGTTTACGGAAGAGTTTCGTAAGCAGTTAGGCATTGATCACTTAGAGAGTTATTGATGAATAATGTACACGGACGCACACATTTTGAACTTGAGCAATTTATTGATCTAACAAAATTTGATGCGATACAATTAGATATTATAAAAGGTATTGCTACTGCCAAGCCACTATCACAACACGGATATCTACCCCCATTCCTTATATACGATCCTGCTGAACTAAGTGAAGAACTTCGAGTTGAGCCTTTGATGAAATCATATCAAACTTATAGGGCATTATCTGATAGCGATCTTATTAAGCGAACAGGAGAAGAAATCAAACAGCAACACGGATACAATGCCCTCACCACATTCTTAAAGTATATCTACGGAGCACACGATCTCTATTCGCATTATTTGTTTTGGGATCATTTTAAAGGCTGGCGTTCTAATGTTAATCATAGAGAACTAACCCCAATTACAGAACACTTTTCAACATTAATACAATGGATCGACAGTCTAGTAACAGATAACATTTTTTCTAACATAGGCAGAGCGTACCTTATTGCAATAGAATCAAACGGATATTCATTCGAACATCGGGATCCTCCTCTTGACCCTGATGTGGATGCTAGTGTATTTCCAGAGTTTATACACATACGACCTAGTATAGATAGACCGTTTTATGTATACGATTCTGAATCAAAACAAAAACATTATATTAATTCTAGAATAGGTTGGTGGAATGATAGAGATATACATGGCGGAGAACCTGCTGCCGCACCGTCGTATGCAGTGCGTATTGATGGGATCTTTAGCGATAACTTTAGAAAACGGATCGGTTTATGAAAATATTATGTACAGGTAATCCAGAACACATAGGCATAGCTAAAGAAATAAAGAATATATTTCCAGATGCTGTCTGTATTTCTCGAGCATCGGAATTCGATCTCTCAACAGAACATGGACTATCTAAATTAAAAAATATAATTTCTAATTTTAACGTGTTGATTAATAGTTCCCATGTTGAGTCTGGCACACAACTTAAAGTATTTGAAATTGCTAGACAAGCGTGGTCCTCTGGGCATGTTTTTAATATAGGAAGCATAGATGAGTACAATCAATACGCACACATAAATCCTAGATCTCATACTGAAAAGAATCATCTTAAAAATCTTGCAATAGAGTACAACTGTGATAAGTTTAAAGTTACACACATTAGCGTGGGACCGTTTGAGTCTTCAGCTAAACCATTGACACAACCGTTAGAAAGGCTAAACCCCAAATATATAGCAGAAACAATTAAATGGATATTAGAATGCAATTTTGATATTCCTATCATAGGGATACAAAATTTAACTGACGAAGTTTCTAAAATATACAAAGAGAGTGTTAGTCAATGAAGCATATTGGAAATTTTAAAGATTGGATTAAACAAGAATGGGTTGATTATTTGTTAGTGCATGACGGTACGCTACGACCTAAAACAGCTAGCGAAAATCCCGATACAGAAGAGTTTAGAATTGCAACAAGTGTAGGGTATGATTTAACACAAACTTGGTGGCACCATTATTGTAATACTAGTTGTCCGCTATCGATATCTCCTCCGATACCTACAGATAAAGAATACATGTGGTGGTTTATCAAACTTCTTCCAGGCGGAATGATGCCAGTACACAGAGATCCACATGTAACAGAAGATGGAAAATATAATGTAACTCGGTACTGGATGCCGTTGCAAGATTATGTCCCAGGGCATGTGTTTGTGTATAACAACATTTTTATGACAGATTACAAAGCAGGTGATTTATGGGCATATTCAGATGCAAATGAGATACACGGAGCATGTAATATAAGCTATGTACCTCGATTAACTTTTCAATTTACTACATATGATACACACGCTTAATCTTACATACAATATATTTGATGCTATAGAATACTATAAAAAATTACAAAATAATTTTAAGCAGTTACATTGGCATTATACAAAAGACCATTGTGATCCAAGAGGTATTGGCACTAAGAATTATATGGACAATGTTCACGGATGGGGATTACAAACTGTCTACTCCGATATTACATTTCCGTACCATTGTGATATAGATCCTCACGACGAAGGCCCGGAATATTTTAAAGATACAGATTTAGTCTTTGGTTTTTTTAAAGAGATAAAAGATAAGTTTGTTAATCCTTATAGATCTTTCTTAATGACATTTCCTGCCCAGCATAATATTGGTAGATGGTTACCTGGAGGTCCACCTCACGGCAAAGTGTTTATTCCAATAATAACAAATAGACAAGCAACTATTACAGATCTTACAAATAGTCAAACGGTAGTTCTAAAAGAAGGTAATGTATACATGTTTGACATGACTACTAACTACGGCGAATTTAAAAATGAAGGAGATACTGCAATTACATTTATTACATTCAATGTTCCAGCCGACACGTTCCCACACGTACTAAGTACTGTATGAAATACATTGGGAATTATAAAGACTGGATTACAGATAAGTTAATGGATCATCTACGGACGCATAGCGGTGATACTAGACCAGTGTGGCAACCCGAACGATGGCAAGGCCATCCTATACTAGACGAGTTTAGAGAAAAATGTCGCGTAGCGTATTCACATAGAGATGATAAATTCCAACAGTTTAATATTACTACGGAAAGTATGATCAATATCGAATTACCAGTCCTTCCGGAAAGTCGTAGACAGTGCAACTGGTGGTTTATTAAATTATTACCCGGACAATTTCAAGCAATGCATATTGATCCTCATCTAGTAGAAGTGACTAACCCCGTTCGATATACTATGTTTTTAGAGGACTACCATCCAGGGCATATATTTGTTTGGGATGACCAACTTGCTACAAATTATAAAGCAGGTGACCTATTTGAATGGAGTGATCCTATGATAGTACACGGATGCACTAACATTAGCTATCAAAACCGATACACACTACAAATTACGATGCACGATTAACTTGTTCTGCTATACTAATAAATGGCGAGTTATTACTACATAAAATAGTACACGGTGCAGAACTATCTGTAGTCCATTTTTGTTGTATCAGTGTTTGCCATACTCTGCTAGACAATATGCTTTTAATACCATAGGTTAATGCATCAAGTGCTTCTAGGCCGCCAAGTTCTTTAATAGTATCAAATACTTCCGTCTGTACTTCTTTAGCAATACCTATAACAGAATCAGAATCAATTAAACTGTAACTGTTGTATAAATTAACATCATAATTTGCATATAAGAATGATCCAATTAAACAACACGGCAAAACGTGCCTATGCGCATCTATATAAAGTTCTTTACTATCTAACGTAAAGCAACTTACCTCGCTAGTCCATTGCTTGTAGTCTTTTAAATCTACAAATTCGACCGGTCGTATATTACTTGAAACCGGTTGTTCAATGTAATGAGTAACTGCGCCTGCCCTATTTAATACAGGAAATTTCTTTCCAAAGCGTTTACTATTTTTAACTGTAAATGAATTGAAGCCAAGTGACATTGAAACATTACGTGCAATATCTACTTCATGTTCATTGTGTTTGAATTTAATAAACATCCAATCTGCTATGCCGCCGGCATCCATAAATGATGTTGCATTGCGTATGATTGAATTAAAGTCCGTACCTATTCTATACAAGCTGTGAGTTTCAGCTAAACCGTCTAGTGCAAACTCAACACGATGCTGTTGTGGCATTGCTTTTGCTAACTCTTCCCACCACGATACAGATCTAGCACTACCATTAGTATTAATAGCAACACTTACAGTACTGTTATCTTTTAGATACCGACACATCGAAATTAGATCATTATTGATTATAGGATCTCCAAAATCTCCACAAAAATTTATGTGTTTAATTTGAGCAAGTACTTCTACGTTGAAGATTTTTATAAATTGATCTAATGTCCAATCTGTTAATTGCAAAGAAGGATTTTCTATGCCGCCATGTATATTACGTAAACACATCGGACAGCTGGCTTGACACCGGTTAGTGATCTCTATTTGTACCTGTTCTAGTGATTCAAAATTAAACATTAGTAACCTAGTATGTGAAACATGTACTTGGGAGTTAAACCAGCATTGATACCAGCATGCCAGTCTTTATAATTATTCCATTTAAATATTGCACCCTGAGGAGCGTCATACAAATAGTCCTTGCCTAATATAAAAATATGTCCCATAGCAGGAGCATCTAGCATAATACTATATCGTTTAACAGCACCTTTATTTAGATATGCAGACTCGTTGTCATCAACGTCCCAATGCCAAGGCGCATAGTATCCTGGATCAACTCGACTTATCCAACTGCGATGAACTCCATTTAATCTTAGATACCCTGCAACATCATCAGTAAATTCTTGATCATAATCATAATAGTTCGTCCATTTAATAGCATTAGGATTAAAGTTAGCATCTTGCCACATCTTAAGTATATCTGCATACCCTGTTGTATCAAGATTCCATTTACTAGGATCCGTAGTAATATCAACACCGTTAGACAATGAGTTAACTATCTTTGTTAGATCGTGCCTAAAGTAATAGCCTAAGAATGCAGAGCTAGTTAAACTTAACAATCGTTTATCAAATACAGATGCTTCGATCATTCTAAAAATCCAAATGCCCACATTCGTTCACCACACCACCAGCACTTACCGCAATGTGATCCAGGATGGTTGTCATTTTCACAACTGCGTGTAACAGGGTATAGCGTATCTAATACACCTAATGCTTTATACAGCTTGGCAACAGATTGTTTGTTATGATTAACTAACGGGCTATACGCTCTTTTGTCCATGGCTAATTTATCCACAGGATTACCATCGATGCTTAATGGAGGGTCAGCAAAGTTAGTACCTGCGGGCAATTGCATTTCAAACCCAAACTCAGCAAATACCTGTCCATCTCTGCGGGTCTGAACATGCCACTCAGGCAACTTTTCTTCCCAATCTGCATATACCTCGTCTGGTGGAAATTTTGTTAGGCCTGTATACACAATATCAACTTCGCCACTGTCAAGTGCATCCTTATACACTTTAAACATTAGTTCAGGAGGAGGTTTGGGTACATGTAACTTATGAATGAATACATTAGTTTTACCTGTAAGCTCTATACATTTGTTAACTACAATATCAAATGCAGGTTCTAAAATATCCTTTCTATACTCTGCAATAAGATTATAGATATGTAGGTCGTGTTCAACATTTTTCATCAGCCAATAGAGAATAATAGCACTGTCGGCACCGCAACTCACACTAATGCCAACCGGACCATCTTTGTATAACCCTATTCTAATCCCATCGATATCTACATATTCTAAGTTCATGTTAATCTCTCATAAAACTCTGGGAACGGATTATCTATCCAATTTTTACCCAGATGCTGTGTCATTGTAATTTCAAAAAACTTTTTAAAATCTACGTAATTGTTATCAGTTGCTAAGTTAAATCGGTCGTTGGAATCTCCGCCGATCATGCCTTCTAAGATTGTTCTTTTAATATATCGTTCTTCAATGCCTACACAGGAATAAAAATCAATCGTTTTAACAACGCCGTCTTTAAGAAAAAAGCAATGCGGATACAACGCTACTTTGTAGTAGCCTGCACCTAGTATATCTTTAATGATGTTAAAGATTTGTTCCTTCCAGTTAGGACATTCTTTATCTAAACTACGACCCGGAGTTAATAGAATATGATTTAATGTTTCTTTGTTAAACTCGATATATATTTTATTCCCCTCTATGGATAGCAACTTAGGTGCCCATGAGAACTGTTGCATTATTTGCAAATGCTTGACTTCTCTTTCAAAACAATAGTTTATTAGTGTATCTGTTAGGAAACTATTTTCCGTTTGGTAAGGACTATTTGCGTCCCAGGTCATACACATAACAGAACCGTCTTCGTTTATCGTAGGAGTATACAGCATATTAGTTGTTACCTGATGCTTGTTCAAATAATCTATTTTATAAAGATATTTCCACTCAGTCATAGGTTATTATAAAATCCGAAGTTCTGATACTTTCAAGCTCTTCTTTTAACTCAGCTTCCATTTTAAAAGTTACCAATGCAGGTGACGGTGAAAAATCTGTCATCTTATATTGTTCATTAATTTTATTAAGCCACGGACTAAAAATGTTATCAAACTTAAAATGGTTATCCGGTGCCGGCACTGCTTGAGTAATGCTAACAGATATTAAATTTATAGACTGCCGGGTTTCACGCAAAGGCTCTCGCACAACTAATTGTAATCTAGGAACTGATCCAAAGTTACATGCAGTATGTCGTCTACCAGTTCTCATGAAATACCAATGATCATTTCTTGTGCATTTAAACATTTCTTGATTTTCTAAATCGATTAAGAATGATTGATCACCTGTTAGATTTAAATGCCATCTATTATCAATGTCGGCATGCGACTGATAACTTTCTCCGGGAGCTAGCGTGATAATACGTGCTTCACCTATGCTATACGGTAATGTATCTAATACCTGTTTCCATAATGTATCTTTAAACTCATCCTTAATAGACCATGTACCGTAGAAGAAGTTGCCGTCATGTTTATTCAACACAACAACTTCACTATGTATAGGAGATTGAGTAAGTGCCTGTTCGATAAGGCCTTGAGGACACTGCCACATTAATCCTGTAACCATTTTTTTCATATCAAATGTCCTAGCTCAGGGAACGTAGTTTTAAAATTTGTACCACGTTGCTTGTCCATTGTTATTATATACTCTTTAAAATCAGGAAGCAAGTTAGATTGGTCCTCACTATCCATCCAATCTAGTATTCCTTCCCAACGTTTCCACCCGTAGGGATTAGTTTCCCAAAACTCTTTGTCTTGTGTATAGTTTACCCATAGCCAGCTTTTAAGTTCTTCAAACAGCTCTCTCACTTGTTCTTTATCTTCTTTAGGTAATATACGTAAATTCAACCAAGTTGGAATCCATAGTAAATGGAAATTAACAAGGCCACCGCCTAGCTCTTGGCCTAATACATTCTTGCCGTGATTTAATTTTTTAAAATCACTATTGACCTTCCATTTAATAAATTCCGGAATATGTTTAATGTTCAATACTTGTACAGCAAGCTCTATGTTAGTTTCTATGTGTGCAGGTGCTTGTTCTAAGCGCCATAAGTTTTCTTCTATTTCTGCAAAGTTTAAAGGGTAACGAATATACTCTCCTCGATCTCCCATTCCGTCTAGACTAATAGATACTTTTACTTTACGAAATTTGGTCCATAATGCAATCATCTTGTCTGTGATGATAGTTCCGTTACTGTTATAGCGTAATAGAATTTTATCAGCATAACCTCTGCGCACAATCTCTTCTAAGAATATTGTATGTTCTTTAATAACTAGAGGCTCGCCGCCTGCAAAGTATAATTGTTTGATGTTTGGTATTTGCTCAAACACTTCTTCCCAAAACTCAGGACGCTCATGCCATTTGTTATTAAACTCTTCTGGACGCCACTGCATTTGGTCCTTAATAACGTTGCTTTGAATGATAGGAAATATTTTCTTATGATCACTAACCCACTGACTGCTGTCATGCGGGCTACACATAATACATTTTAAATTACATGTATGCCCTAATCGTAAATCTAAGTATTGTAATTTATATGGAACCCCACCATCTTCTGCTGTTTGTGCGATTAGCTCAGGAATATCCACGCTATCATAATGCCAGGAGCCTGTTTCCCAAATTCGCTTACTTGAAATGCCTTGTGCTTCTTCATCGTAACATTTTTTACAACTTGCAGGGACTGCCCCTTCTAACATAGTCTTACGTATGGACTTCATGTAATCGTTGTTAAATGCTTCGCTCGGCAAACTATTTCCAAAGTTAGCAGGCTGTCCGTTTTCTTTTTTAACAAGTCCTACACTGTAATCACCTGTATCAGCGCCGCTTGCATTTGCTACACAGCATACACGCATGTCCCCGTTGGGCCGTGTGGCAATATGTATCCAGGGCAGTACACAAAAACTAGGACTACCTGAAATTTCAGTTAGTTGTTTTTGCCATTTGCCTAATTGAGTGTCTTCAGACTGTATCCAAAATGTTTTACTCATAGATCAATTAATGGTTTGAATGCTTCTAAACATTCTTCCCAAGTTTTCCATGTTTCGTGGAATCGAATACTCATACCGTGGCGTAATCTAGCTTTCGAATTGTAAGTTAGTAAATGCGGTATTTCCGATCTGATTAAATATGGTGAGGATCCGTACTTTAATCTTGCTAATTCAACAGCACCTTCCGGAACTCCGAGCATTCCGTGATGGCTTCCTCGAAGCTTGATCATAGTAGCATCAGTACCGTCATCCTTGTCAGAATTTATATATACTGATGGGAACTTTTTCATATCCCACCATGACCACTCGGCATCTACTTCTTCAAATAATTCAAAATTTATTCCACATATAATAGGAGTCCATACTCCGTCAGTGATAATTGCATCTGTATGTATGGTCCTGTTAGCAGTAGGGCCCATTGATTTGTCGTAAGGGAATAGATCTATAATAAATCTAGGATTTAAATTATGATCTTTTAAGAATTCAATTGCATATCTTGTTAAAACATCGTCGATAGCTCTTACACGATAGCTATCTTTGTAACCAATCTCTCGATCTACAAGTTCTGTTTCTTTAACGAGCTTATCTATAGCTGGCAAATTTAATTTTGCATAAAACTCATTCATAAAAAATTACCTCTTGTTGTTGATCTCTAGATTTAGCATAGTCGTTAATTTCAGCCCTGCCGCACATTCTTGCACAAGTGATCAATTTCTTTTCATTCCAATAAGTACTCCACACTGTTTGATATTCGTTGCTATCGATAATCGATTCGATAGTATTGTTGACTGCATTTAATTTGTTAATACCTCCTAAGGATTTAACTAGATCATAATACTGATTAAGCATTTCGTTACGCACACCAAACGCGGCATTTTCGTCAATATATGTGTATGGCAAACTAGCGAGCCAACAGCATGGAAATACGTTACGATATGCATCAATGTATATTTCTTTTTGGTTACACGCTTGGCAATCTATCACTGAGGCCGATACAATTTCTTTGTACGATTCTATTGCCTTCTTATCTAAGAATTTTAATGGTGTTTCTGTTGACGGTTCTATGATGTGGGTTAGCAAGCCGTTCTTATCGAGAACATCGGTCTTGGGCTCTAATAAAAACCTACTGCTGTTTTTCACAACAAAGGCATCAAAGCCTAAATCTTTAGCCATTTGTTTAGCTTCATCTACCTGATGTTCATTGTGTTTAAATTTGATAAAACACCACTCGGCTTTACCGCCTGCTTTGATAAACGCTGTGGCGTTTTTAATAATGTTATCAAAACTGGTTCCTATCCTATATAGGTGATGTGTATCCTGTAACCCGTCTAATGCAAATACAACGCAATGCGTTTTTGGTAAGACACTAACAAGTTCTGTCCACCACGCGGTAGATTTAGCACTACCATTTGTATGTATTCTAATGTTTAAATTGGGATTAGTGGCTGTAGAATACCTGCACATTTCAAGCAGATCTTTATTTAAAATTGGATCACCGAAGTTTCCACAAAAGAAAAATCCTGTTAATTGGGCTAACACCCTTGCAGGCATTATAGTTTTAAATTCATCAAGAGTCCAATCGGTTAACTTTATCAAAGGGTTGTCTAAACCACCATTCCTGTTTCGGGCGCACATAGGACAACTAGCCTGGCAGTTATTGGTTATTTCTAAGTGTACTTCTTTTAGTTCGTTAAATTTAAACATGAAATATTTATGTAGGTGTCGAGCATGGGTAAATATTTCCATGACACGTTATAAAATTGCACCTTCATATTCAGCAGACTATTTGGAAATAGACAGGCCAAGCCCGCTAACAGATAACCAAATTGAGCAACTAATACAAGACGTGTTAAGTGGTAATACAGATAAAGACATTAGCGATCAAATATACATTAATTTTAAAGAAGAAATGACAACTTGGATTGAGTCTAGCAAGCTCAATACCTTAATCGGATTGAATTCGTTTGATCGGGTTGATATTATAAACGGATGTACACAATTTATTGACAACGTGTATATACAAGGACAGCCACAGGTATTAGTTGGAGATTATAGGTACCACGATCGATTAGGCAATTGGGGGACGCGGCCCGGGATTTTACGAGAAAATATACCATTAATTATTGCCATGCCGTTTCCTAGCACCGGTGCAGTACATAATCGAATGACGGAGATATTAGATGAAGCGAGAGACAAAGGTATTGATGTGCATGTGGATGGCGCTTGGCTTACTTGCTGTTGCGCAATTAACTTTGATGTATCTCATCCTGCAATCAAGTCTATAGGTATAAGTTTGAGTAAAGGGTTAGGACTTGGTTGGAATCGAATTGGCTTACGTTGGACTAGACAACCACATGCTGATAGTGTTACAATAATGAATGACTTCCACATGAATAATCGTGCATTAGTGTTGATCGGACTGCACTTCTTACGTAATTTAGATCCCGACTATCTTTGGAAGACGCACGGTGATCGATACTACAAAGTTTGTAAAGATTTTAATCTTACTCCTACTAACAGTATCTATCTAGCATTACGTGATGGGCAACCTGTGGGAGTTAGTCCCCTTATAAGGTATTTAGAAAATGCATCTGCATAACATAGACGGAGTAAACATTCCGTTTGATAAAGACTGGAATAGTATTGCTATTAGTGTAAGTGGCGGCGCAGACAGTGCATTACTAGCATATCTAATTTGTTCTATTGCGCCTGACAATTTCCACATTCATATCGTCAGCCATACCCGTATGTGGAAGACCCGTCCTTGGCAACAGTATGATTCGTTAAATGTATTTCAATACTTAGTACATACATTTCCCACACTTACTTTTGAAAGGCATACTAGTTTTATTGCACCGGATTTAGAATACGGTAATATAGGTCCTAGCTTAACAGACGAGTATGGAAAGAAAGTTAGCGGGGATAATATACAACAACGTGCATTTGCAGAATATATTTGTTATCATAGGAATGTTGATGCTTATTACAATGCTGTTACACATAACCCACGATTGGGATTGTTCAATGGTATGCATGAAAGAGATGTCGAACCGTCAGATGAAAACAAACATCTTGAATATATGATACACATGGGAAAGGTTGCGAGCCATCCGTTTAGATTTGTAGACAAGTCCTGGGTTATAAAACAGTATAGAAGGTTAGAGATTGAAGATTTGCTTGATATTACTAGAAGCTGTGAAGGTGAGTTTGATAGCATTGATTACAAAACATATAAACCACAACAACTTGTCCCCATATGTGGAGAGTGCTTTTGGTGCAAAGAAAGGGAGTGGGCCATTAATGAAAATAAACAACCTAGACCCGAGTAAGTATAACCGGTTCTTTGCATTCGGATGTAGCTTTACCAGTTACAAATGGCTGACTTGGGCTGACATTATAGGTAAGGATATCGAAGTATATGAAAACTGGGGAGAACAAGGTGGCGGAAATCATTTCATCTTTAATAGCGTAGTTGAAGCAGATGCACGGCATAACTTTACTAAAAACGATTTAGTAATAATCTTCTGGAGTACTAAAGAACGAGAAGATAGGTACCTAAATAACAAGTGGATACATGCTACCGCTGGTACAATTGAATCGGAATACGGCAAAGAATGGATTGACAAGTTTTACTTTGACACACGGTCATTCTTGATTAGAGATCTTGCTTATATGAAATCAATACAGTCTATTTTAAAATCTAGAGATTGTGATTGGGCTAACTTATGCTGGAATGAATTCTTTAATAATACTAGTATGCGAGAAACATTTACTAAAACAACTAATAAAAAGTCATTAGTAAAAATGTGGAGAGATAATTGCAAAGAAGTTTACAGTGGTAATAGTATTCCTAATTTTTTTGATGATCAAGACGTCATACAATTATATCAAGATGTGTTTACAAATATAACTAGCGTATATAGATGGTTCGATGAAGAACAGAATATTAACACAACTAACCGACTCGACGATCACCCTACTCCTACAGAGGCATTATTATTTTTAGATTGGATTTGGCCCGATAACACAATTAGTGACAGTACTAGGCAGTACGCAAAACAATGGGATTGTACAGAAACAATCCAACGACTCCGAATAAGTAGACTATGACAAGTAAAACATTTTGTATGCATCCTTTCACAGGATTAGCTACTAGAGAAGACGGCGCCATACAGGCTTGCTGTCGTAGTCACCCTATTGGTTGGATACAAGATAACACCTTAGAAGAAATTTGGAACGGTACCCCCATGCGGTTAATACGTAAAGAAGTACTTAACGGTGGCCGGCCTCCTGAATGTGAACCGTGTTTTAGATTAGAAGATCAAGGTGTTGAGTCTCTGCGCCAAAGACATATTGCAGGTAAAATTCCAGAAGCTCGTATTAATCTATATCCCAATGCGGTAGCCGCAATGAATGAAGATTATACAATGCCGTTTGAGATTCCTACTATGGAACTTAAACTAAACAACTTATGTAATCTTAAGTGTCGTATGTGTCACCCCGGCGATAGTACTAGCTGGAATGACTGGAGTGAAGTTAAAGAATTCTATAAAGGTGAAGGTCAAGTTATATTTGATATTGTTGAAGAACATAATTTAGAACGTAAACCTTACTTAGATAAATTTGACAACAATCCTAACTGGTGGAATAGTTTTGGAAAATTATTGCCACATTTTAGACGAGTGGAGTTTGCAGGAGGTGAACCTCTAATGGATCCACAACATTATCGCATACTAGACATGTTAAAACCATACGGTACTAACATAGAGATTAAGTATGCTACTAATGGAACAACGCTAGGAATTAGCAAAGGAAGAACTATACATGAATATTGGCCTCATTTTAGATCAGTTGCCGTTAATGTCAGCATTGATGGCATTTACGATGTTTATAATTACATTCGTGGCAATGGGGATTTTGTTGTCGTTGAAGAAAACATCAGAGATATACAGAGAATATCTAACATCAGCCGGATAGTAGGTGCGGTTGCTGTACAAGTAAGTAACGCTCTTATACTTGATAAAATGATTGAGCATTTCTTAGACAAATTAGGAATTGTATTTTATACAAATATGGTGCAGTATCCTAACGTACTAAGCATACAAGTATTACCCGATGAACTTAAAGCATTAACTATTATAAAATTAAAAGCGGTACGGACTCTCGTACCAACTTTTAAATTAGTAAAAGAACACCCACTGCTAGAAGAACTGACATACAAACAAATTGACGGTATTATTAATTTTATATCAGCAAAAGACTTAACACATTTGTGGAATGACTGCGTAGAATTTAATCACAAACTTGATGTGACACGCAATCAAAGTTTCGAAACAGTTACACCTGAGTTTAAACAATATGTTTAAAGTAACTAGCCGCTGGCCTCATCAAGATAGTATCAAGATTGAATGGAATCTTGGCAAGCGTTGTAATTACGACTGTAGTTACTGCCCTAGTAGTATACACGACAATACTAGCCCGCATCGAGCATGGATGAATTTGCAAGACACAGTTGATCGATTAATGACATTAGGCAAACCTATACGCATTAGTTTTACAGGTGGCGAGCCATGTGTAAATCCAGAGTTTTCTAAATTAGTAAAATACTGCAAACATGTTGGTGTCAGTTGGGTTAGTGTAACAACTAATGGAACATTGCCATATGAATTTTATTCAGCATTAGAAGCAGATCAAATTGTATTCAGCATACACTTAGAGTTTGATTGGAGGCGTGTATTTAATACGGTAGAAAGTGTTGTTGATCTAACAAATAAGAAAGTTATAGCACAAATTATGGCGCACCATGATCATATGGATGCGGTGATGCAATTACGTGCTAAATGTCTACTAGCAGAAATTCCCAGTACCGTTCGTCGAATTAGGTGGACTGAAGGCGACCATGATTTGTTTGACGATATGCGTTATCATCCAGACGACCTAACTTGGTTAAAAGAACAAGATGCTACAGTGCAGGGTAACTGTGTTATAGACAGCTCTCGAATTATGCATGCCAATGATGTTATCAAATTGCACCTGAACAAATATAAAGGATGGACTTGCAATGCAGGCATAGAAAGTCTGATGATAAACTGGGACGGAGATGTACATAGAGCGACTTGCAGAGTCGGTGGTAGTCTTGGCAACATATATGCAGGAACATTTTCAATCCCTACAGAACCTATTATATGCGATAGGAATTTCTGTACCTGCGCGGCAGACATTCCGCTAACTAAGATTTCACCTTTGTAGCATGAGTGTCGGGTTGACAAATACATAGATTATTTGTACAACTAATATCACTCGGCGGACTCATAGTAAACACCGGTGAAAATATGTTTATAGATGTTTTAAACATCGATAGCCCACAACTGGCACGTAAATCCCCCGATGCATCTATAGCAATAGATTCTGTTCCAATTTTACAAGTCCAACCTTTAAAATTATTCCAATCATTTAATAAGATAGTATGTGATTGTGCAACTTGTGCAGTATCGTCGTCGAATAAAACCACGCTATCATGCAGACTAAGATTGGCCATTCTAGGTAATAGCCAATCAGATGTTGGAATACGTTTTAATGCGTTGTTTATATACTCGTGTTGTAGAGGAGTATATACATCCGTTCCTTTATTAGGAGCGTCTACTATCGTCTTAGCTTGTATGTACCAAGACTGTTTACTTTGTAACATATAGTTTATATTGTCTACACATTTATCCCAATGTTGTGCATCCATTAATCCTAACGCAGTAACATCTACTCCTGCTGAAAATAATAAATCAGCAACTTCAATAAAATGATCGATATCTACATATTCATAATGGCAGCTTAATACTACACGATCAAGATATTTAGAATTATTTGACCACCACGTAGTAGTCCTCGAACCATTACTTACTATCGTAATGTATATAGATGTGCCGTACGTTTCTTTAAGCTCTTTACAAAATTGATCTAATTGAGGCCACAATGTAGGTTCACCTCCCCCTGATACAAATAACCGAATTTTTCGTTTGTTATGATTGTCTTTGTAATACTTAAACAATATTTTAAAATTATTAATAATTAAATCTAAATTTTTAGGATATCTATACTTTGCGTCGTGCGACCCTGGAAAACAGTAAGAACAGTCGTAGTTACAAATATCAGTAGGAAAAAATCTTACTTGTAACACTTCACTGTCTTGGGTAGAAATAACCTTTATTGGGATTCGTTTCATTTTGTTCCTATGATCATCCAACGTGTATACAGTTGAGTTTTTAAACTACCCGACCATAATTCTTTTAGATGACTTTGATTTTTAAATTCTTCTAAGCTACGGGCAATTCTAATATGCTCTGCTATGGCGTAATCGTTACTTTGAACTACAATAATACTGTCTGTTGATAGCCTAGACAACCATATGTCATATTGTTCTTGTGTGATATGTTCACAGCTGGTATTGATGATAACATCGCCGTTAACTGGAACTGCACACATGTCTCCTGTTATAGCTTTAAATTTACCGTCTTGTTCTTCTATTTTATTCATCATAGTAGCAACATGCTGGCACAGTGGATCAATGTCTACGCTGGCAATATAGCGGGCGGATATTTTACTTTGGAATATCATGCTGGCTAGTACACCAACCCAACCTCCGTGTATTTCTATGCGACTAGGTTTGGTTACAAATGGCTCTAAGTTATCTATAAGCCATTCTTTGCTTTTCATCTGGCCACTCCAAAACGCATCAAGTGTACGCATTGGGCTGTTGCTTTCGCGGATAGCATTCATCCAAAAATGTAAGTGTTCTGTATCTATTTTCATATTAAGTCCTGCATCTCTGGGAATGTTTTTATAAAGGAGGTTTGTCTTCTTCGATCGTGCTCATTAACAAATTTTAAAAATTCTGTTAGATTAGTTTGTTCAGTAGTAACAAATAATTCTAGTATTCGTTCTAGTTCATTAATTTCATTTGCAGTAAATCGGTTTCTTTTCATGTAAACAATTTGACTATTAATATAGTCACTGTATGTTTTAGGCAATACCCATATTGATAGAAAATTAGGATTACGCAAGTAACTAGTTGATAAACTCACTCGACTGAACCACTTTCGACCTTTGAGCGTATTAATGTCTTTTAAAAACAGTTCGTATGTAGTAACACTAAATGCATTATAAGTTGCCATTATATCTAGTTTAACATCTGGTATTGAATTTAATATTTTATAACAATTATCGAGCCAAGTATCGTACTGTAGTCCATTCCGTGCATATTCAGCCGCATGGCTGTATGCTTCACAGCTCGTGTGGATTGTTAATTTTTTAACTTTTAATTGTTTTGCTTTGCTAATAAATTTATCCAACACATGGCAATCGGCCATTAAGTTACTGTTGATACTAAGCTCTAGATTAGTATTAGGATTACTAATAATATAGTCTAACACTTTGAAAGTGTTCTTGCTTAGTAGCGGCTCTCCGCCTGTTATTCTAAAAGTATGTAAGCTAGGATATAGATCAGGCCACCACTGCCAAAACGCATCAATATAAGGATTGTGTTCACGGTTTGGAATAATATAAGTTTGTTGGTAATGATTTGTAGAATCATCTGGCCATGGACCGTATCGATTAATCTCATCCATCCATTTACTGCTATTTGTAGGACCGCAATAACTACATTTTAAATTACATACATTGTCAAAACTAATTTCAAGATATTTCGGATTACTTCCGTTAGCACCTTGTGTTAAGATTTCTTTGAAGAACGGGCGTGACCAATTTGTAAAACTCTTTGTTATGCGATCACTTAAACTATTACTAGAGTCTTCAACTTTCCAACAATAATCACATTCTGTAGGACGAATACCTTCTAGCATAAGCTGACGTTGTTGTTTTTTATATTTTGTATTATGTAATGCACTTACATCAATTTTGATTTCATCTACGGGTATATGATGTGGACCAGGATGATGACAACTGTGTGTCATACCGGAACCTAAGTAAATGTTAGATTGTGTCCATTTAGCCAAACAAAGACTAGGACTAATAGTGTCTAGTTTTTTCTTGTGCTGTAATCGGAACCATTTCCACATTATAATTTACACTTTGGTATTTTGCTGTCTGCCGAGCTAACACAGCTAGGTGTGATACAGCGAGTAGGTTCCTTAAATAATTCAAAACTATCTAATGTGCCTAATGGTACATCATGACAACTATAACTTCTTTTAACGTCATTACCTCTTATTATAACACTTTGATAGCCAGCATTACAAGTCCAATTGGTAAATTTATTAAATCCAAAAGCATTGAACCTTTCTGCTTGGTCAAACAAATGTTCGGTACCATCTGCTTCGTATAGGGCAATTTGGTAGGTGTCTTCACCGTTGGCACGTTGCGGAAACCCTTCACGCATCTTGTGTATCATATCTTCTGTATAACCTTCAACAACCGCACTCGCTGTAGGATCGCTTTGTGGCTTGAGTGTTACATTAATTCCACGGGCATGGAATCGTTCCATACGAGCATACAACTCATCGAACTTCTCAGGTACCATTACTTGGTTTATTGTAACGTGTACCAGTTCGTACATCAACTGTAAACATTTATCACCAAACTCTTGTTCTTTGGCAAACTCATCGTGGAATGATGCTGTGATACTACGGCGCTGTAATAGCGCAGTATTGGCACACCAAGTGTTCCACCATTTGCTACCAGGACTTAGGTTAGTGGTCATATGGATACTTTGATAAGGACTTTCGATTTCGTCCAAGTGTTTTACCAAATCTGGAAACTGTTTATACGCTGTTGGTTCGCCGCCACTGAAGCTCCAATGAAATTCGGTAAACCCATTGGCTCGTGCTTGACGCTTAATCTCATCCACTGTAGCTGTATACACTTCCAGCGGTTGATGATCCACTTTATCACTACGAGCATATGGCCAGCAGTAACTACAATTATAATTACAAAATCTACCCAAAATCCAACTGGTAGAAAATAATGGTTTGGCTAGCATGGTGCGTTGCCCAAACCGTACAATATTTTGGAAAGGAATGGTTGAAAAGCTCATTGACAGTATTTACAAATAAGTATATAATACAATGGTAGACGTGAGTGGAACATGGTATACCTCCTCCTAGTAAGCTGACCCCCAGCTGAACGGAGGGAACTGGCCTTGCCCTTAGGGTGGCTTTGTAGGTTCGAATCCTACCGTCTACACCATTTTTAACACAGGCACAGAAAGGCAGTTATGAAGAAAGTAATAGCAATGATGGCAATGTTGGTGTCTATCAATGCATCCGCCGAAATGGAAAAGGATGCATATGACATATGGCCCCTGCATCAATTGATGACAACTTCGACTACTATTACTCTTGTTCGAGCACGGGACGTAGATGAAGTGCGAGAGATATGCAACAAGGAAAGCGTTCGCCGAGGTAAGGGAAGATTTGGGCATAAGATCGATGCTTGTTCTTTTTGGGACAAATCATCACGCGGACATGTCTGTACGATCGTAGTTCCAGTTTGGACTAATAATGACGCTTTCGGACACGAAGCACGACATTGTTTTCAAGGAAGTTTCCATTAATGAAAAAAGTAGCAAGTAGCCCTGAACGTAATACCTTCCAAAAAGAAGGTGCAATCCGTCGGGCAGAAGAAGCCGGCGAAGAGCCTAATCAAGACTACCTTGACTGGTGGGATCAGATCAAGATTGACGATGCCAACAAGATCCACGATCCTGCTTGGCAAAAAAACAACATGGAATACGATCTCCGTAGTAGCAAAGAACTGTGCGATAAAGCAAAAGCCAGCGAAAACTATGCTCAAAACTTGTATGCGGCCATGTGCAATATGACTTGGCAAAGCAGAGAGTTTTGGCAAGAGTTAAAAGGTGAAACTTGGAGTTGCAGTTGGCGCCATAGTGGCGGTATAATTGCCGACATGCGTGAACAAGGTGACTACATTGATTGGTACTGTAGTGGTATTGGCAATGCAGAACTAGGCAACGGATTAGACGGTACTGTACCAGACATTACTGATGGTCGAGACTATGTGCCAGAAGGTGTTGTAACTGAAGAAATTGAATTGGATTTAAATCGATTGGGGTGGCGTCCTGTTCCCTGGGAAGATGATGACAACTAAAGTAAATACATTATGACAAAATTAACTTATACCGTAGAAGAATTATTTGAAGACATTCCGGACGATCCTGAAAATGTCATATTTAAGATTCCCCCAGCTATCTGCGAAGCGCAGGGATGGGTAGAAGGCGACACAATTAACATTAAAGTAGAAGACGGTGCCATGGTACTGTCCAAGGTAAATGGCTAAAGACGACATTATTGAATTAACTGGCCAAGTTGAGGAAGTATTACCCGGTAACATGTTTAGAGTTAAAGTGGCAAATGTGCCAAATACTTTATTGTGTTACATGGGTGGAAAATTAAAACAACACAAGATTAGAATTATCCTCGGAGATAATGTAAAGATTGAAGTTAGTCCATATGACTTAACTAAGGGTAGAGTAACTTATAGGCTGTGACTATGAATAGTATAATGGAAACTGTTTGCTCGGTTTGTAATAATGTTAGAAGTAACAGCAGACACGGCGTAAGTTTCCAGAATTTACTAACCATGTTGCGTAGAGAATTTAGAGAACACGGATTTGATCTTAAATTAAAATCCGATAGGCGCAAGCATTTAGGTGCAGAAGAATTTTATGTTAACGCATACTATGATGCTGAAGACGATCAAAATAACGAAACGCCAATCGAAGTTATTATACATCACAACTTTGAAAAACAATCAGTATGGGATCAAAAACAAACCACTGATTTATTAATTCAGATTTTTGATGCTACTGTACACGAATATAAACATCAACGACAAAGTAAGAAACGTAAACACATCGTTTACTCTAATCACAACAAAAGCCCGTACGATGCCTACTTAGCAGACCCAGATGAGATTGATGCTTATGCTATTAGTATAGCCATCGAACTGTGTCGTAATTTGGGGAAATATCGGACATTGCGCTACCTGCCCAAATTTCAAACATTAGGCCGACTCAAGTTCAATGAGAAATATGTAAGCCCGCAACTGGCGGCATATTTTGGACAGTTTGATAATTTAAAACACCCTGTGCTACGTATACTAGCCAAAAAGGTTTATGTAAGATTAATGAAGGTTGACACAGACTTCATTTTCATGTAAAATACAAAGTATATTAACTCACTTAGCGAGCGAGCATGTCCAAAAAAGAGTTTCCAACCCAACAAGTTCTAGAGCTAGCTTGTGCGGCACAACGGATAAATGGTGCTTATATTAAAGAGGATGCACCAGTGTATTCGGAAGATGGTGCGTTCATGTATCTCAAACATACTAATAAGATACAGATGCTCTGCACACTTGAGCCGGCAATTTGGACTGCGGATCCAAAAGATGCACCTATGCCACTTCGAGTATTGCCTGAAGATGTTGTGCTGGCAGAAGAGATCCGCAAGTATTTTCGTAAATTCTTGTTTAGTGCTATTGAAGGCGAAAACGAGTTTCAAACAAACATAAACACAATTTTATCCGGTGATACAGTTAAACAAAATCAATTTGGATATGTAGCTTGTTTGCCCAGTGTTTATGTAAGAGACGTTGCACAAACCAAAGTTAAACGAGCGGCTAAGGCTGTCGAAGAAGGCTATTTAGGAGAAGTAGGTAGCAACCTTAAAGATTTAGATGCTGAAATTATTTCTTCAGTTAAGTCAAAAAACTTTGAAGGTTATAATATTGATGCTATAATAAACAATAGAATGGCGTCTTGGCTCAATAAGACAAACCTTAATCTAGGTGCTTGCATTATTGTTAAAGCAAAGATCAAGGATCATACGAAACACTGGAAGCATCAAAATGATGTTACTAGACTTAATTATGTAAAGGCGGCACAATAAATGGCAGGTAAAGCAAAATCGGTTTACTTAACAGTAACTAAAAAAGGTTCAATGAAGACAGAGTTTCACCGAATGTTTTTCGATGCTAAGTCTTACAATGAATATGTTAAGTCAGACGAGTTTAAAGCCAAGTGGCCTGATACCGAATACCAAATTGTAAAAGAGACCTATTAAAATGAAACAAGAACTAGATAAACTGTTGTGTGAGAAGTATCCAAAGATGATGGTTAACCGCAACAAGCCCATGCAGGAAACTTGTATGTGTTGGGGATTTGAATGTGGCGATGGCTGGTTCAATATCCTGGATCAGCTTATGGGTAATATTCAACATCACATTGACTGGAAAGAGAAACAGCGTATTGGTGCTATCAAATACAACGAAATGGCCACACAAGCAAAGGCTGGTAACTTTGACCTGTTTGAAGAAGATATGAAAGCCTTGCCTAATGACGAGTACAAAGAAAAACGTCTAGCGGAAATTGTTGCTGGAGACTTTAGAAAAGTGCCAGAGTCTATTCCACAAGTGACGTTGGATCAAGTTAAAGAAAAGTTTGGTACACTGAGATTTTATTACTCAGGTGGTGATGACTACATCAGTGGTATGGTATCGTTGGCAGAGAGCATGACCGGAGTCACTTGCGAAAGCTGTGGCAACATTGGTGAACGCCGAGGTGGCGGTTGGGTGCATACATATTGTACACCGTGTGAAGAAGCACGTGAACTAGCACGTAACAAACTAGATGAAGAATACGAATTTAAAAAAATACTTAAAGAAGGAAACGAGCAATGAGAATAAAGTTAGTCAGTGATCTCCATTTAGAGTTCAGTGATGTTAACATTCAAAACGATCAGGACTATGATGTTTTGATCCTCGGTGGTGATATTTGTATTGCTCAGGATCTTCACGACCATCCTGAGCCTGCTAACACTGCTGATCAAGCCGCTATTGCTAACGGTACTGGCTTGGGTCGTAGACAGTTGACAGCACAGCGTTTTAGAGATTTCTTCAAGCGTTGCAGTTTTCAGTTCCCACATGTTATTTACATCATGGGCAATCACGAATTCTACAATGGCAAATTCTATGCTGGTATTGAATACATGCGTGAAGAGTGCGCTAAGTACCCTAACGTGTATATGTTAGAGCAAGATACTAAGATCATTGATGATGTAGTGTTTGTAGGTGGAACATTGTGGACCAACATGAACAAACGTGATCCACTTACGATGCATGCCATTGAAGGTATGATGAACGACTTCCGCATCATTCGTAATGATGCTAGGAACTATGCTCCTATGAGTGCGTTGGATGTTGCTATTCGTCACGACAAGACTCTTGCCTACATCGAGCACATTGTCCATGTACATAAGAATAAGAAGTGTGTGGTAGTTGGACATCACAGTCCTAGTTTCCAAAGTGCTCATCCAATGTATGCACACGAAACATTAATGAATGGTGGCTACCACAGTGACCTAAGTGAGTTCATCTTGGATCATCCTCAGATTGTGTTATGGACTCACGGACACACCCATCATCCGTTCGATTATGTCATCGGTGAGACTAGAGTAGTATGTAACCCTCGTGGTTACCAAAACGACGGTTACAGCGAAAATACAGGCTGGAACCCAAATATTTTATTGGAGATTTAAATGAGTGGACAAAAAGAAGTGTCAGTAAGTGAAATGCTTAAACTAACAGGTGCAAACACTGCCGAGTTTATGAAACAGGTTGCTGATCATATTGATAAACTTGAAGAACGCATTACTGCACTAGACAATCGTGTAAAACAGTTTGAAAGCCAAAATGACGACTTTAAATGAAAAAGACACTAGGTTATTTAAAAAATGGCTCAAGAGTCATTTAGCTTTCGGATCAGTGACTGTTGTCTTTACCAAAAAAGATGGAACTGAACGAGTGATGGAATGTACAACCAGCCCTTCACTTGTTCCGTTTGTTGAAGAACCGATACACATAACCAACACCGACAATCCCATCGATTTTCCTACACCAAAAAAGGAAAAGAAAATCAATGAGGATGTTATGCCAGTATATGACTTAGAGTCCAAAGCATGGAAGAGCTTTCGATGGGATTCAATTAAACAAGTGAGACTTATATTATGAGTACAATTATACGACACAGCGATAATTGTTTAGTTGAACAAGTTGCATCCAAACGACAAATTGAAGCAGTTGTCCAAAACTTTAGTGAAAATGAACTACTTCATGTTATAATAAACAAAAGCGTAAAACTTAGTATGAGATGGAATGGCAAATGTTACGAAGGTCGTGCCGCTGGTATGGACTTTACCAGTGCAGGCCCGTCTATGTCAAAAACTCAAACAGCATCAAGAGGGTAGCATGGCAAAGAAAAAAATCAACAATGCTTATATGGCATATTTTGATACTTTAGGTTTTGAATGGATCTTTAATATTTCTGACTACGAAAAGAAAAAGTTCTGGGCTGTGATCAAAGGTGACGAAAAGGTTGACTTCCCCATACCCAGACATGCTATACTAAGAGCACAAGCTAACCCGCAGAGATTTCCGGAAATTTGGGCATTCGAAAGTGAGATTAGTTTAAAAGAACTACAGATTTATTCCGAAGAAGCTCCGCAAGCTCTCGCAGATGCGATTCGAGGTTGCGGCCAGAATGTTTTTAAAACACATAAAAATGAAAGTGTGATAGCATGAAAATTGGACTAAGTTATAGTCGTTGCGTTCGAGATATTGTAGACGGTGTTGTGAATATTGATGATGTCCTAGTTGTCATTGCACGTACAGATTTCGATCCGCATGATGACGATCAATGGAAGGGCATTTGGATTGGTTACGGTGGTGGCACAGAAAATGCCTACAGTCAAGGATTTTTTAGCCAAAGTAATCCGGAGTGGGCTGGCTACATGGATGAGGATCGATTCCGTAGTGTCAGTATTGAACTTTGGGAAACTGGTAAACTACATCAGCCACGCAAGTTTAACGCACACCCCCGCCGCCGTCCGGAAATTTGGTTAGAAGCAGTATTGCCAAATACAGAGCTTGCTAAGAATCCTGCGGCCAAAGCCGCTTGGGATAAGTTTCAAACTATTGCAAGTTTGACCAACGTAGAACTTGATGAAAGTTATAAATGAGATTAGTTGTTATTTTGTTGTTGAGTGTGCTGGTAGGTTGCACAGATGCCAAACCCACTAATAAAATGCTCACCTACGAGCAGTTAGTTGATTATCCGGCCGACTGTGAAAAGTCCAAAGAACAACTAGAACAATTAAGATATATCCAAAAAGTAAAAAACTTTAATCAAGACTTAGACAAGTTAAATGAAGATGATCGGGCTTACAACAGCAGATTAAAAGCAACCATTTGGTGGTACACTTACAGGTGCGAACAATGAAAAAGTTTATTCCAATTTTGTTCTTGTTAGCTTCTAATGTTTGGGCTAACGATTGTGTGATTAAATCTGCTTCAATTGAGCGTGACGGTGACATTAGTACCGAAACGATTACCGTCTGTGCTAACGGCACAGTGCCTTTAACCAAAGTTAAAGTAGGCGATACTATTTTGGAAAACGAAATTGGACAAGCCAATACCAAAGTAGGTTACTTTAAATGGAAAAACTCTAAATGCAGATTGTTTACCGAACGGCTAACCGAAAAAGGTAAACTACGTGTGAATCACGGAGTCATGTGTCAAGTTGACAACAGTCATGACAATTGGCTAATTATTGATAAATGGTAAAATTAATTGTTGACATTCGAGTACTAGTACGTTATAATACTAACATGCACAACACACACAGAAAGGCATTTATATGAAGGCATTCATAATAGGCACAATCTTTGGACTAGTTCTAGCTACTGTTGGTTTCAGCGGTATTGCTCGAATGTTGGACCGAGGCGTAGACACAGTTAAAACACAGAGTCAGGAGATGGCAAAATGAAAATTTTCGTAGCACTTATTTTGGTTATTAACTTAGCCGCATGTTCAACCGTATCAGGAATCGGCAAAGACATTTCGTCTGGTGCTGAGTGGTCTAAAGAAAAGATTGGAAAAGCATTATGAAAAAAACTCTATTGTTAATCCCTATTGTTGCTATGTTAGCGGCATGTGGTACAACTGACCCGTATATGAAACGTGCCGACCAGGAACGTAAATACGAAGAAACTGCCAAAGAAAAGGCTATTGATGAAATGCCAGATTGGTATTCAAAAGTGCCTACAAGTGCTTCGGCTATCTATGCCGCAGGTATGGGACAAGCCGATACAATTGAAATGGCTGTGACTAGTGCTACCACTGCCGCTAAAGCAAAGATCTGTTATAGTGCAGATGGTAACGTAACGAGTCAGACTAAAGACTTTGCCACTGGCAGAAGTTCAACTAGTTCAATTGAACGTGTTACTAGAACTAACTGTAATAACGTAAGCATTGCCGGTTACGAGTTTGCAGAGATTAAAGGAAAGAATCCTAAGATCGTCCGGACTGGTAATAACTTTACTGCTTATGTTCTTGTAGCGTTGCCTACAGGCGATGCTAATGTTCAACGTAAGTATATCGATAACCGCAAACGTGATGAGCGTGAACAAGCTCGTGCTACAGAAGCGTTTAAAGAACTGCCTAAGGTGCAGTAATGGTATTTCTAGAGGTGGTGGTATACGGTTTCTTTACAGCATTTGGTTGGTGGGGTGCAAATCATTATGTGATTGAACCCTACTTGCCTCCCCCTATCGAACGTAAGAAAGAAGAATCAAAATGATACGAGAATATATAAACATTGTAGAATCTATGGACAAGGGGATTACCGATGAGTGGTTTGCTCAAGGTAGTTTTGAAACTTATAAACATCCTACACCAATCCATTATAAGACTGCGATTGCTAACGGAACCGTAGATACACTCGAAGGTCCAGTTGACTATCAAGCAGGGCATAAAATTATCACAGGCCCCAAAGGGGAAAAGTATCCTGTTAGTGCAGAAAAGTTTGCCGACTATTATGACGACAACAAAGATGGTACTGCTACTCCTAAGAAGATTTTCAAACGTGCTAAACTAGCAGACCATGATGGTGTTGTTAAAGCATCATGGGGCAACTTGAACTATAAATCCGGCGAGGATGTTATCGTACGTCACGGCGAGAATGACTATGGTGTTGTGAAGAAAGATATCTTTGCACAGACGTATGATACATCAAAGGCTTAACCATGTTCGATTGGTTTAAAAAATCCGACTACAAGAATGTAGTACCTTTGTTTCCAGAACCAAAGGCAGTTCCGTATGTTGAGCCTCCCAACAAGGAACAAGAATATTACAGCATTGGTGTTACTAGCGAAAATCGCATAACTTTTAAAACTGGTATATCAACGCTAACTATGAATCGAGAAGGTGTTGAAAATTTGATTCAACAGTTGGTAGTATTTCGTGATCAAATTAAAGAAGAACAAGAATGAAATTCTTTGAACCTTTACGTGATGATCTAATGGTACAGCAACAGATCGCAAACAGTTGGGAACACATGGTAGGAGTTATCATGCTGAACCAAACCAGTCGCAAGCCTGTCAAGCTAACCTTGCCAGAATTCCTATATTGGTTCCCCACACCACATGCACTGATAGCCGCTGATGAAGATTTTGTCAAAACTATCCTAGCACCTCTAGGAATGCTTAACGTTCGCTATAATAGATTGATCCGTATGAGCAAGGATTACTTGTCCTGGGACGGTGATGATGCTACAATGCTATACGGGATTGGAAAATATGGTAGCGACAGTTACGAAATATTTTTCAAACACAACTATTCTGTAGAACCCACAGACAAAGAATTAAAAAGATATTTACAAGAGGAAATTGAATGCCAAATCTAGTACCAATGGTTATTGAGCAAGAAGCTCGTGGAGAACGCAGTTACGACATTTACAGTCGACTGCTCAAGGATCGTATTCTAATGTTAGATACGGATGTTAACGAGCATTCAGCTAGTTTGCTAGTGGCACAGTTCTTGTTTTTGGAGAGTCAGGGCAATGAAGATATTAGCTTTTTTATCAACAGTCCAGGCGGAGTAGTCACAGCTGGCATGGCTATTTACGATACTATGCAATTTATCAAGCCTGACGTTAGCACCATCGTTATGGGCCAAGCCTGTAGTATGGGAAGTCTGCTTGCCACTGCTGGTGCTCCTGGCAAGCGTAAGATGCTACCAAACGCTCGTCACATGATTCACCAACCCTCGGGCGGTGCTGGCGGACAAGCTACTGACATGGAAATTCAAGTTGAAGAGATTCTCAAAATGAAGAAGAATCTAACTCAGATTTATGTTAACCATAATTCAAAGGGCAAAACATTTGAACAGTTTAGACACGACATGGAACGTGACAAATTTATGAGTGCGCAGGAAGCCCTAGAATACGGTTTGATTGACGAAATCATAACAAAACGCCCATAAAGTGCGTACATAATGGTACACCCTAGTATACTATAAATATACTTACTAGGAGTGTGCTATGGCCCGACAGGCTTTTAATTGGTCCGCATTGGATCGCAATACGTTGTACTCTATGCTCTACGAGCTCAAACCAGAGATTGTGGACAGGCGCTTACCTATAGGTGAAATTACTCGTCAGTTGAGCAAGCATATCAAAGCACATCTTCCAATCAAAGTAGTTAGTAATAGACACAAGCCCGTTAAACCAGGCGAAGTTTGGATAGGTGGTGCATATTATAGCGATCTTGATAGTGCTGGCAAAAAGAGATTCATTGAAATTGGTTTGTCATTCCCCACAGACACTCAAACTATGAAAACTAGTTCATATCGTTGGGAACGAATTTGCACACTCTTTGCAGACACAGTGTTACACGAAATCATACACACACGCCAA
>Ga0209353_10000166_pt1 | contig 39675 bp, 48 predicted proteins | sample LauGreSpBDMM15SD_2_FD_187561 | JGI IMG/M metagenome (GOLD analysis project Ga0209353, IMG submission 187561) | Freshwater lake microbial communities from Lake Michigan, USA - Sp13.BD.MM15.SD (SPAdes) (version 2) | ecosystem: Environmental > Aquatic > Freshwater > Lake | place: Lake Michigan... | reverse complement strand
AAAATCGCCACCGCCACCTCCTGCTTGACCGGAGGTGCTCGTAACGATGGAGGCGTTGGTTTGACCGTTCCCGCCGGGGCCGCCGTATCCACCGGCACCACCACCACCGGCACCATAATGAGTTGTGCTGATATAGTCTGGGCCATTACCGCCATTACCGCCAGAACCGCTAACGGTACTATAACCTACAGGTACGACGCTAAGTGTTGGTAAAGTCACGCCACCGCCGGTGCCGCCAGTGCCGCCTTGATCGTTTTGGAGGCCGCCGCCACTACCGCCACCGGCGATCCAAGAAACACCTTGATAAGTTATATAACTAGGCCCGCCTGGGGATCCACCAAAATCGGGACCGCCAACGCCTCCGCCTGCTCCACGCCAGATGCCCACCTCTGTCCCAGGTGTTACAGGATAATTGGAAAATGCTACTAAAGCACCACCACCGGCACCACCACCACACCTTGCATCGGAAATATAGCCACCACCACCGCCACCACCGCCTACAATTACTGCGCTCATATAAAAGCATTTAAGAGGTACGGTCAGTGCTGAAAAAGCAGCAGAAGATATGTATTCCTTGGTAACTGCATTAGCTGTTGAGTTATGTAACTGATATCTGTGTACAACACCTGAACCTGTAATAGTCGCCCAATTGGAGGTCTGTGCAGCTAAAAAGACTTCTCCAGTTAAATTATCTACATATGGTTTACAAAGAAATGTTCCAGTACTAGGGTTAATTATATTAGCGGCTGAGTTCCAGTGGTAGGCATTAGCCAAAGTCTGCGGGGTTACACCAGAAGGTGCTGCAGATAATTTATTATTTGTAATATTTGTACTTAGATCGGCAAGCGCAAATTTAAATGTTACTAAAGCTGCTATGGTTATATCAGTTCTATGGCGTTTTATACATAAAAAACTCATACTGTCACTGGGGCCTGCAATTGCGGTCATTATGTAAGGATCAAGATAATTAATCCAACTTGAATCGCGAGAGTCTTTAAGGGTTAGAAATTTATTAACTTGTGTAGCATCATAAGTATACTCAGTCCAATTATTATTAACACTCGAATATTTAATACAAGAAAGAGTAGCTACTGGAGCAGTAGTTTCACGAAATACATAGAATATATCATCATACTTTGGGCTGGCTGTGACCGTTATATAGTATAAAGTGGCGCTACCCGCAAGTGTATGTGTTGCGCCCCATTCATATCCCCCACTACTATAAGTAGTATTAGTATAAATAACGAGTTTTCCTGTATTCTCTACTGCGGGTGATATTTGGTCAGCGTTGCTGCAAGATAAAGCTATATGCGTACCACTACCACTAATTTTAATATGAGTTGGAAAAATGTCGTTATTTGCAACTGCACTCGGTACATTGGCAATAGGTATTGTTTGTCTAAGAGTCCATGTGGTTGTAGCAGTTGTCGCTCTAGTATATATATTTATTTGCACTCCAGGATTCGCACCTACAAATACTAAACCATTATCTGATATATCCATAACCGCAGTAGCGAATACCCCGCTGATTACCGTACTGTTATCTACTAGAGTTTGTGTTAAAGTCCATGTAGTATCATTGGACTTAAAATAAACATACCATTTGGTGGAAGCATTGTCACTTGTCCTAGCACCCACAATTAACATGTTTGAGATAAGACAAATTTTTGTCTGGGTGACATAACCAGCATCAACAGGCAAATCTATCTTAGTTTGATAAACCGGATTTGTTCCTGCTAAAGTAGTGTAGATATAAACGGAATTATAGACGTATTCAGAACGAACAGCTCCACTTAAATCTGATCTTCCTAATACAGCTAAAGTCCCACCATAAGCCGCTATAGCTTTACCAAAATTGGCATTAGTACTATTAGTAAATAAATTTGTTGGAGCCGCTAATGATGATACAAAATTTAAACCATAACCAGGTTCTGATACAGTAAAATACAACCTAAAGAATGTACGAGCATTAGCTAAGTTTACTCCATCAGACGCGGTAATTGTAAGCTCAAAACTTCCACCGTGAGCAGTATTAGTTGAAGGCGTTATAGTGAATACGTCATTATTCTGTGCTATAGTAGCTACGTTGCCTAGTGTACCCGCAGTAATAGTATAACTCCAATTAATCGGGCCATATTCAGGGTCTTGTGCAGCCATAGTAATTACTACAGGTGTACCTGTTGTACTTAGTAGATAACCTGGTTGAGGTCCTGCTGTAATAACTGGTGCTAAGTTAGCAGTAGTTGCAGTAAATATCAAAATCCAGGAAGTTCCGTTATACAGATACATCCTGTTAGTTGCGGTAACATATACTAAAGCTCCTTCATTAGCTGAAACCGGTAAGTTTGCTTCAAGCTCATAAATAGTTATTCCTGCACCTTGACTACCAGTAAATCCTGCACCTTGACTACCTGTATAGCCCATACTACCGGTATATCCATTAGCGCCTGCCGAACCTGTATAACCCGGAAATGTAGTAACGGATTGCCAAGCGCGGCCATTCCATTGCCAAGATCTACCGCCAAAGGTGTAGACATCATTTGTTATGGGATTTACGGGAAAACTCACTGTAGTCATAATATTTCCTATATTTATTGAGCCTGTAACTCGGCTTCTAAAGCTGTTTTGTGGAGTTCAGCTTTTCGTTTTTCTAGTTGACTAAAAGCGATTACTCGTTCCATATGAGCTTTATACTCTTGTAAAGCTGGGTCTTGGCCAATAGTATCAACAACACGTTGGTTTGTTGAAATATCTAAGTTAAAACGCTCTATTTCTTCCGTACGTGCTTGAATAGCATTAGTTAAATATTCTGTTTTATTCATTGATTATCCTTGTTAATTTGTTAATGTGCCAAAAGCGACACTAGTTGGGTTTGCTTGACCTACTGGCATAATAGTAACTTCTCCGAAACCTGCGGTATTGTTCCATCCTAGAGCTATTTCTGATCCCGATGCGCCACTAGTTGAAAACACAAGCAGTTTATCATCGGGAGAAAGAACCACATCTGACAGCAAGGAACTTTGTGAAAAAGTAAAACTAGGTGGGTCTGCAAATCTAGCACCTATACCATTTATATCATCCCATTGATATGCTTGAATGCTGGCGGCGTCTGCCGCCGCGGTATGAAAGAATAATACGTTTCCAGCATTATTCCAAAATACTTTCAATATAATAGTCACGCCGCCAGTAAAGTTAGCATAACTATACTCGCTACCGTAATAGTTAACAGGATCCCACCTAAATAATTTAAATTTAGGGGTTCCTCTATCCATGCCAACTCCTATAACTGTTCCTGTTGGATTCCACGTAACACTGTAAGTATATCTACTACTATCATTAGTAATACTAAGTGGTGTTGATATAGATCCTAGACTACTACCGTCGCTGTTGTTTATCCTAAACAAATAAACTAAGCCACCTGAAGCAGAGTGTCCGCTACCATAAAAATTGCCATCTGGAGATATGCTTGGTCGCCTAATCCCACTAAATGGATAGTTATTTAAGTATACCGCAGTAGTGGCTATTCCAAACGTTTTGGTCGCTGTATCATATGTAATACTACATAATCTGCCATCAACTGCGGCTGACCAAAACCATAATCTATCAGATACGGGCGACGCTCTCATTGTATCTCGAGCAGGAGTGTAGGTTTGAGTTCCTGGAGAATATGTAGAAACTGCTCCGCCTGCTTTGGTAAATTCGTAACCATTAATTGAGTTGTAACTTGCGTAAAACAATGTTCTACCATATCTGTCCCAAGCAACGCTAGAATAAGCATTACTACCTGGTGCTGTATATAAAGTGGTTGAAATAGCAGAGCCGGTCCACGCATAAATTAACGGCAAACTTGATTGTTGACCAATCACAAATACTATTGAGAACTCTTGAGGCCAGATTTTAGTAGCCTGAAATCTAGTAATCTGGTTTAGAGTCCACCATCCGTTAGCATTTAAAAAAGTTACTACAGGAGCAGCAGCTCGTATGAATCCCCCAGGTCTTGTAAGTGCCATATATATCCCTTAACTTATTTCGTCCCAAACAGCCACAACTGACACAAAGTTAGCCGTTCCAGCAGTGGCTCCAATAGACTGATTTTCCAGCAAGTAAATTGAGTTCGATTTATCTACTAACAACATACCTGCGTTGGCTGGAATACCTAGTGTACTTACTAATGGGTAACCTGTGCCGCCAAGTTCTGCTGCACTATGCAGTGTAAGTGTTAAATTTACAGGAGCGGCATTTGTATTGGCGGCATTAATTACGTTGATTTTAAAAATCTTGCCGCTTCCAGCAGGATTATTAATTAACTGTGTTGCTGCTGTAGTGGTTAAAGTTACAGCAGAATTATTACCATATAAGTTTGTTGCAGAAGCTATGTTTGGATTAGCCATGTATGTTCCTTAAATATTTAAAATGTAGTATTTGAGGCCACTACCGGCACTGCCAGTAAATCCTATAGAGCCTGTGTAACCATCACGTCCTATTACTCCGTCTACACCAGCAGATCCAGTGTATCCTAAACTTCCAGTATATCCTGCTCCACTCGTGGTGATTTCAACCCACTGCACTGTGTCACCATCGTCAGTCCACACAAATTCAAAACCCAATGACGAATCATACCATCTATCTCCAGCTGTAGGATTTAATGGAGGTGTATCTGAATAGGTAAATGAACTTTCGCCGCGACTACCAGTGTAGCCAACTGAACCAGAGTATCCAATTGCTGCTGCTTCTCCAGGAAGTCCGCGACTACCAGTGTAGCCAAGTTCGCCAGCACTACCCGTGTAGCCTACAGCAGCATAAGCACCATCGACACCTTGACTACCAGTGTATCCAACTGAACCAGTATAGCCCACTGAACCAGAGTATCCAATTGCTGCTGCTTCTCCAGGAAGTCCGCGACTACCAGTGTATCCAACTGAACCAGTAAATCCTATAGCAGCATATTCGCCAGGAACACCTTGCGATCCTGTAAATCCTGCACTGCCTACTGATCCAGTATAGCCTAAAATACGACCAACGTCATTCCATGCTGATCCAGACCATACCCATAGGTTCCCTGTGTCCTGTGCAATGAATCCATCACCTTGGTTTCCAGTGTATGCAGGATCTAATCCTGAGCTTGTAGAAACTTGTCCAACAATGTTTACTGAAGTTCCTGCAGGGCCTTCGCTGCCAGTATACCCTAAGTCACCAATTGATCCTGTGTAGCCTTGGCGTCCTAGAAATCCACTAGCAGCTACTTCAACCCACTGTGCAGTATCACCATCGTCAGTCCATACTAGTTCTGCACCAGTTAGACTGTCCATCCATCTATCACCAACTTGTGGATTTATAGGAGCAGTTGGTCCGTAACTAAAACTACTTTCACCTTTGCTACCACTAAATCCACGGCTTCCAACAAATCCTTCTGTACCTCTACTTCCAGTAAAGCCACGACTTCCAGTAAATCCTAACGATCCAGTAAATCCCGCACCTCTTGATCCTGTAAATCCCTGACTACCAGTAAATCCAACTGATCCTGTTAATGATGTTACTGTAGACCACGATCTAGCACCTACGGTGGTACTGACTAATACCTGTCCATCAATAGATGGTAAGCCAAGATCTGGTTCTGCATTTCCTACATCAAGATAGCTACCGCGATTAGGATCTAATGCTGCACCAGTTAGCTTTTTTACTCTACCGCTAACTAGACGGCTTTTACTCATTACTTGTCTCCAACACACTCATAACCAAGTTGATTGTACTGTTGACACTGACCACTGCTTTTACAGATGCACCTTCTTCCATGACTAATTTACCTGTGGTAATCTCTGCTGAGTCATTAGTCGGAATAGTAAATTCTTTCAGCATGACGTAATCTACATCATTCTTTCTAAGTGTAAATGTTATAGTGGCAGCCACAGTGCCAAAGTTACTAGCCTGTGCACCTAATACAATAGTAGTAATTCCCTCAGGAGTTGTATAGATTGTCTGTTCGTTAGTGGTTAGTTCATATGGTTTAGTTCTAAACGTATTTAAGGGTAGTGCTGCGGTTGCCATGTTAATCTCCAATTGCTAATATATAAGGTGTCATCACAGCAAACAAACTCTTAGTAAACGTTCTACCAGAAATTGTACCTGTATTCCTATTAATAATTAATCCGTCACCAATTCTAAAGTCTCCACGCTGGTCAGTACCAGTGTAGTAGATCTTTCCTTGGTTTAAAGCTACCGCTTGATTCTCTGCTATAGGAATGCCACCTAGATAAGGCAAAGCTGTATTTACATTTGTACCAGCACCTATCCATTCAAAAGTGTGGCCCGATGAAGTGATCAAACTAAACTGATGAAAGCTAACATTGGCATTGTCCACAATGTTAGCTGGCACACTTTCTTCTAATACAATAGTACTTGAATAGGCATTGGTAATTAAATTAGTTACTATGTCAAACAACCCATCAGTTTGGGTAGCTTCAGCGGCACTTGCTGCGGGGTTGCCAGTACTTTGTGTTACTATAATGTTTAGTGCTGTGATGCTAGTGTTAACTACACAGGCAGCTACTACTGACTTAATGTAGTTAAAGGTAGCGGCCGTTGCTGCCTGTTCACCTACAGGTACCTGTAGTGTGCCTGTACTATAGTATTCATCAGCTGCATCTGCCGTTTGACTGTTGCCTCCGTAGAGTACATCGTAGGTCACTGCATCTACAATTAAGCCAATGTCTCTGCGGCATTTAGTTTGATCGTAAGTTAATCCAGAGTAGTTTGCAGTAATGTAAGCAATGCCTTCTTCAATGATAAAGTTTCTATTGGCCTGTATGATAGTCTGTGCTTTGGGCTTGTTAGCATCAACATTGCTAGGACTAGCCCATACATACGCAGGAGCAGTGCCGCCGGCCATGATAGCCAGAATGATGTCAAAGTTGTTGCTGACTCTAGTTCGTTCTGCGCCCACTGTCATTAAGGCTAGTACTGCTGTTTTAACAAAGTTTACAGCAGCCAACGTTTCAGTTAGTTGTCCAGTTATTACTAGACTAGCAGTTGCTCTATTATAGCTGATACCTGCTTGTATGCTCTTGTAGTTAGTGCTGAACATCATATCATCAACCACTGCATCAATGATCAATCCTATATCACGTGTACACTTAAACTCATTGTAGTCAAAACTTAGATATGTTTCATTTAGAAAATCAATAGTGTCTGCTTGTATTTTACTCTTGCCATCTAGCACTGTTTGTCTTAGGTTTCTTGCAGTTGCGGATTCATCTGCATAGCTAGGTGTAGCTATTGCAGTGCTACCACTGGTAAAGGGTGTAGAACTAAACAAAGTATAGTAAGTATCATCGCCTGCAAATTTAACCGCGTCGCCTACGTTAGGACGAGTAGTTAAATTATCTATGACAAATGTACGTCCTCTAATTTCACCGTTAACCTTGCCCGCATACAGTGTAGAGCTAACTCCGTCTGACTTCAGCGCATATGTACCAAAACTACTGTTACTGTTAGTTACTGAACAAAAGCCTCCGTACTCACACAAGAAGCCTACTGAGCAACAGATCGTAAACACAGACACTAACTGAGTGTTACCTCTGTTCAACATGTGAATACCGATACCACCTTGGTTGTATTGAGTATACGCATCAACAACCATAGAGCGAAGTCCATCTGCGTGAGCACCATCTACTCGCATGCCTGTACCAGTGGTGGTCATTGATGTACAATTTTGTACATATGGACTGGTATGAATAACTCCTGCGCTGCCGTCTGGATTAAATGCCACTGCTGATGAAGGACTTTCATGATCTTTAAAAGTCATGTGTGCTAGATAGACTGCATTGTTTACCCAAAACATATCTTGTGTTTTGTTAAGTGGACGAACTGTAACTGTACGTAAACTGTCGCCTACAATGGCCACGCCCTCTGGCACTATCATAGGATTAATTTCTGTATAATCTCCGCTTTTAACAAAAATTGTAGTGCCGTAGGTAGCTGTTGCCAATGCGGATCTAATTGTTAGTTTTGAACTAACTAGAGAATCACCAGCATTTAGATCGTTTCCGCTTTTGCTAACGTACATTACGTTAGAAACAATACCACTACCTGCTGACCCTGTATAGCCTGCGCCGCCTTGAGATCCAGCAAAGCCCCTTAATCCACCATAGGCAAGTGTATTCCATCTATCAACACCATTACCTACCTTAAACAACGAGGTATCTGTTTCAATAGCCATTTCCCCATCTGCCAAGATAGGGTTGGCTGTGGTCCACTCTAGTGCTGTTCCTCTTCTAAACTGTATTTGTATAGCCATTTTATGTTTAATCTACTGTTATTTTAATATTTATGCAGTGACTCCACCCGCATCTATACTAGTGATTCCGCCGTATATTGATGTTGGTGATCCACCATCAAAATTACCAACAGCACCACCTCCTCCGCCGCCCGCATCACCTGGATCCCCTTTAGGTCCTTGACTACCTGTAAACCCAGTAGCACCTGGTGTGCCCGCACTACCAGTAAAACCTGGTGTACCTACTCCAGATGTTCCAGCCGATCCAGTAAATCCTAGACTACCAACAAACCCTGTAGCACCTCTTGATCCAGTAAATCCTGTGCCTGCTGATCCTACAAATCCTACTGATCCTGTAAATCCACGACTGCCTGTAAACCCAACGCCATTACTACCAGTAAATCCTATAGAGCCTGTGTAACCATCACGACCTATTACTCCGTCTACACCTGCTGATCCAGTATACCCTTCACCAGCAGATCCTGTATATCCTAGTGGCCCAATTAATCCCTGTGATCCAGTAAATCCTACACCCTGCGATCCAGTAAATCCCAAACTACCTGTATAGCCTAAACTTCCTGTAAATCCTGTGCCGCCTACTGATCCAGTATACCCTATACCTTCACTACCTGTGTAACCTATGTCACCTTGACTTCCGTTAAATCCAGTAAAGCCACGTGATCCACTGTAGCCAATGCTGCCTGTAAATCCAATAGTGCCTTGGCTACCAGTGTAGCCAACAATAGGTCCAACGTCATTCCATGCAGTACCTGTCCAAATATTCAAATGTCCGTTGTCTCTAGTAATGTATCCGTCACCAATTGATCCGGTATAAGGTATAGGTAAGTTAGCAAATGATGCTACTGATCCTACAATGGTAACACTGGTACCAGGAGTACCTTGATCACCTTGACTACCAGTATAGCCTATGGACCCAGTAAATCCTACACCCTGCGATCCAGTAAATCCTACACCCTGACTTCCTGTAAATCCTAAGCTACCTGCGTATCCAGTTAGGCCTGTAGCACCACGGCTACCAGTGAATCCTGCACCTTGACTTCCAGTATAACCTAATCCTCCTGGTAATCCTGTAGTACCCCTGCTACCAGTAAATCCTGTACCTTGCGAACCTGTAAAACCTAAATCACCTTGAAGACCTTGAGTTCCACGTGATCCAGTAAATCCTGCACCTTGACTACCAGTGTATCCTAAACTGCCTGTATATCCGGCACTACCAGTAAATCCTGCACCTTGACTGCCAGTGTATCCTAAACTGCCTGTATGTCCGGCACTACCTACAAATCCACGTGATCCTGTAAAGCCTATACTACCTGTGTAACCTAACCCGCCTATACTACCTGTGAATCCTGCACCTTGACTTCCTGTAAATCCAATACCGCCAGGCAGTCCTGTGGTGCCTTTGCTGCCAGTAAATCCAACAGACCCAGTATACCCTAAGTCGCCTGACGGTCCTGCTACTGTACTTGCTGATCCAGTATACCCTATAGGACCTGGGGCTGTACTTTGCGAGCCTGTGAAGCCAGCTGATCCAGTGTAGCCAATTGACCCGAACAATCCTTGTATACCACGTGATCCAGTAAATCCTACGTCGCCACGGCTTCCTGAAAACCCGATGTCACCACGGCTTCCTGAATAACCAGTAACTCCTGTACTGCCAGTAAATCCTGTTAGGCCAATTGGACCTTGGCTTCCAGAATAACCAAGTGAACCAGTATTTCCTTGACTGCCAACAAAGCCAGTATTTCCTTGACTGCCAACAAATCCTACCACACCTCTTAATCCAGCACTGCCAGTATACCCTAGTGATCCAGCACTGCCAGTATAACCTAGTGATCCAGCACTGCCAGTATATCCTATATCACCTGCTAGTCCAGTAGTGCCTCGTGATCCTGTAAATCCTGCACCTTGACTACCTTGAACTCCTCGACTGCCTGTAAATCCAACACTGCCAGTATAGCCTTGACTGCCTGTATAACCTATATTTCCTTGACTACCTGTATAGCCTAGTGCGGCAAATTCTCCTGGTATGCCTTGCGACCCAGTATACCCTAGTGAACCCACAAATCCTTGTGATCCTGTATATCCTAATGCTGCAAATGCGCCGGAAGGACCTTGGCTTCCAGTAAAGCCAGTTATACCACGCGAGCCTATAAATCCAGTAACGCCCTGACTACCTGTAAAGCCGCCAGCAGGACCTTGTGGACCTTCATTACCTTGACTACCAGTATAACCTATCACACCTTGATCACCAATAGGTCCCTGGTCACCAATAGGTCCCTGGTCACCTTGGGAACCTTTTGATCCTGTATAACCTAGCGGTCCAATTTCTCCAGTTTCACCAATAGGTCCTTGGCTTCCTGAATATCCGCGTGATCCTGAGTAACCTAAACTTCCAATTAAACCTTGATTGCCGGTATCACCTTTGCTGCCTGTGAAGCCAGCTGATCCAGTGTAGCCAATTGACCCGGACAATCCTTGTATACCACGTGATCCAGTGTATCCTATATTGCCTTGACTGCCTGTGTACCCAACTGAGCCAGCATCACCTTGACTGCCTGTGTACCCAACTGAGCCAGCATCACCTTGACTGCCTGTATAACCTATATTTCCTTGACTACCTGTAAATCCTAGTGCTGCATACGCACCTGGAATACCTTGACTACCTGTGTACCCTATATCTCCTTGACTACCAACAAATCCTTCAGAGCCTGCAAAGCCACGTGACCCTGTATAGCCTATTGAGCCAACATAACCTAATGATCCTGTATACCCAGTCTCTCCCTGACTTCCGCTAAATCCTCTACTACCTGTAAATCCTAAACTACCTGTAAATCCTTTGCCACTTCCTACTGGAGTTAATACCACACTTAACGTAAATGTAGCACTGCTGCTCTGCGGCACTGCATCTGTTACACTTACTGTATAAACAGTACTAGTAGATAATACAGTAGGTTGTCCGCTGATAAATCCTGAAGTTGTATCAAATGATAGTCCTGCAGGCAATACAGGACTAATAGCATATGCAAGTGTACCAAATCCACCGCTGGCTATAACAGGCTGTACGTTTGAATCACTGTTGATTTCTAATATTTGACTGTTGTTCTGAGCAGATGCTATCAGTGCCGGTGGACTTACATCATTAACTGCTATACTAATTATTTTCGATGTTGTTACTGATACTGTGTCAGTAACTGTTATTACAAAGTTAGCAGCAGGCACGTCATCAGTAGGAGTTCCTGTTATTTGTCCTGTTAATGTGTTAAATGATAATCCTGCAGGCAATGCGGGACTAATATCAAAAGTCAATAGCCCGGTTCCCCCAACTGCCGTAACAGGACGTGATGGAGTAATTTGTGTGTATACAGCAAATACCAATGTTGGTGTAACTATTGTTGCAATCAACGGCTGTGCTATCACTGACAATGCAAATGTTTTACTGCTAGTTTGACTTAGTGCATCTGTTACTGTAACAGTAAATGTTGTGCTAGCTAGTATAGCTACTGGGGTTCCCGATACTGTACCAGTTGATGTATCAAATATCAATCCATTTGGCAATGAAGGACTAATGCCGTAACTTAATGTTCCATCACCGTTGGCGCCTGTTACCGGTATAACTGGAGTACTTGCTGTCGCAATAATCAATTCAATTATAGCTTGATTAACTGTAGTTGTTACTGCTGGTGGATTTTCTATAGTTAAACTAAATGTAGCATTTGCTGATGTACCAACACTGTCAGTAGCAGTTACAGTGAATGTTGTTGCTGTTAATGCGCTAGCAGAAGTACCACTAATGTTACCCGACTGCACATTGATAGACATGCTTGACGGCAATGCAGGACTAATACTGTAGGTTATCGGAGCAATGCCGCCCGTTGCACCTACTGGTTTAAAATTAGCAGTAGGTTTGCTCTTAGTAGCTGTCTTTGTGGCTATCAACTGTGTAGCTACAACTGGAGGATTAGTTAGTATTAGAGTAAATGACTTACTACTAGATTGTCCTAACGAGTCAGTGGCTGTTACTGTAAAACTTTGATTAATTAACTGTGAACCAGTACCAGTTACTTTGCCATTGACTGAACTAAATGAAAGTCCTGCAGGTAAACTTGGGCTAATAGCAAAGTTAATAGATCCATATCCGCCACTAGCACTTACAGGAGCAAGATTCAACGTGTCAGCTACTCTATAATTGCTAACAGTGGCTGACACTAGTGTAGTTGTAATTGCAGGAGTATCAGCTACTGTTAATTTAAATGTAGCACTGGCAGTTTGTGAAATGCTATCAGTGACTGTAACTGTATAGGTATACTCGGATAGTAAACTAGTAGGAGTTCCTGTTATCTGTCCTGTTGCCGTACTAAATGTTAATCCAGACGGCAGTGTAGGGTCTACACTGTAGGTGTAGACTGTTGATCCGCCACTAGCTGTTACAGGAGTAAATGGTGTAGCTACTACTGATTTGATTAACGATGTTGCAGGCACTGCTTGTTGAGCTTGCAGTGGAGGAGTGTTGATTGTTAGATCAAATGTCTTGCTACTAGTCTGGCTTGCTTGATCGTTTACTGTAACCGTGTATGTTGTACTAGAAATGTACTGCGTTGGTGTGCCTGTTATCTGTCCAGTAGCTGTGTTGAATGTTAGTCCAGATGCTAGTGCAGGACTAACTGCGTATGTTAGTGTGCCAAAACCACCTGTTGTGGTAATAGGAATAAATGGTGTAGCAGGTTGATTCTGTACAAGAGTTTTGTTTCCAATTGTCTGCGATGTTAGCAACGGTGGAGGATCAATAGTCAGTGTAAAAGACTTATTACTTGTTTGACTTGATTGATCCGTTACCGTAACTGTATAACTTGTTGGACTTCCTACTACTGTAGGTATTCCACTTATTAGTCCACTTGTAGTATTAAATGTAAGCCCTGTAGGAATAGTAGGGGTAATTGCGTAAGTTAATGTTCCATCACCACCACTACCGGTTACAGGTGTAAATGCTGTAATGGTCGTACGTTGTATAACAGTTCTGCTGGCAATTGTCTGTGTTGTTATTAGTACTGCAGGAGTTACTATAACAGTAAATGTCTTACTAGTAGTTTGGCTAGCTTGATCTGTGACGGTAACTGTGTAAGTTGTTAAATTACTAACGGCACTAGGTGTTCCACTTACTAATCCGCTTGCGGTATTAAATGTAAGTCCAGCGGGTAATGCAGGGGTAATTGCATACGTTAATGTATTATATCCACCACTAGCACTAACAGGAGTTACCGCAGTGATAGCTGTATTCTTAGTAAAAGAATTTGCACTAGATAACACTGTAGAGTTTAATGCAGGTAAAAGATTTACAGTTAGACTAAAGGTCTTTGCGCTAGTCTGTGAAGGTGTGTTACTATCTAAAACAGTTATAGTGTATGTTGTCTGAGAACTAGCAGATGTAGCTGTTCCTGATATTTCTCCAGTAGCTGTACTTAATGACAGTCCACTGGGTAGTATTGGACTGATAGCATAGGATAATGTTCCAACACCACCTGTAGCAGTCACAGGAGTAAACGCTGCTGACGCTATAGTTTGTGTTAGTGTTTTAGTAGCAACAGCTACCACTGTTATTAGTTCAGGCGCAGTTATAGTTAAACTAAATGTCTTACTAGATTGTGATCCACTAGCATCTGTAGCTGTTACTGTAAAATTACTAGCAGCAATAAATGTTGTGGGAGTTCCTGTTATTGCTCCTGTTGATGTACTGAATGATAATCCTGCAGGCAGTGCAGGGCTAACTGCAAATGTTATAGGAGCTGTACCACCTTGTGCTGTTACTGGTGTAAATGCAGCTACTGCTACATTCTGTACTAGCGTTTTACTAGCCACTGCTAGTGTGCTAGATAATTCAGCAACAACACTGCCTATTACTTCTAGATTAAATGTGTTAGTAGCTGTCTGTCCGCTGGCATCTGTAAATGTTACTACATATGAATTAACTGCAGATGCAACTGAGGGTGTTCCAGAAATAATAATATCAACATAGTTGTACCAATAGTTTACTCCGTCACCACCTGTGATTGATCGTATACCTGCATCAGAGATTGTTGTGGCAGCTCCAGTGTCCCATGCAACTTGTCCAGCAGGATTAGCACCGCCACTTGAACTAGGATTAGCATTGTACTTTAGAGTAATAGTAGTAGGTGTTGCTGCTGTACATTGCCATACACCATTGTATGATGTTTTAGTTTGACCACGTACTGAATAGAAACTGCCCACTACAGGTGCTGTGCCACTACTTGATGCTATAGTATAAGTAGCGGACCATGTTGTTCCGGACCCACTAACTGTAGGAGCGGCACCCGCTACATTTAAATTAACTTTAGATTTTTTAAGTGTTAGGCCAGCTGGTAGTGCAGGGCTAATAGTTACGTTTAGTATTTGATTTGCAACGCCTGCACCACCATATGCATATAGCGGATTAAAAGATATTGCAGTACCTTGTGCGGCACTGAGTGTAGAATTACCTGGAGTATAGGTTGCTGCTGTAATACTAGGAGCAACAGGAGGTGTGGCTAGACCTGGGAAGACGCTGCCAATTGATCCAACAAATGATTTAGTTGCATCATAGCTAGATAAAGTAATCTTACCTGCTGATAGTCCTGAACCTAATACACCAGCTCTTGCTGATCCGTTTTGATTAACATAGATATCCTGTGCGCCAAAATAGTTATCTGTGACTACTGTGGCTGGTGCTGGCTGTGCTGCTGGAGATGAATAGTAATAAATTGTCACTCTATATTTAACCTAGTATCTTTTAGATTAGGCCCTCACTGTTAAGTCTAACAAATCGTAGTAGCCTAGACCTGTGTCGTAAGAGATGTAGATAGCAGCATTAACATCATCGTAATAATAATCTCCTGGTTTTAAATCACTTAGGCTTAACCCGTTGGCAGCATCTGCATTTGTGTACATTCTTGATGCTGCTGATATCTGTGTTGATCCATCTGGAAATGTTAGCAGTCCATCTGCGCCTATTGTTATGTTTGCAAAGCTAACACTGCTGGCAATGTTTAAGTCTTGATCGGCTCCTGGACCTGCTGACCCAGTATAACCTACACTACCATTGTAGCCGATGACACCGTCAACGCCTTTGCTACCAGTATACCCTGCAACACCGTCAACGCCTTTGCTACCAGTATAGCCTAATGAACCACTGTAACCAACAACACCCTGTGATCCTGTATAACCTATACTGCCAGTATAACCATTCAATACAGTTCCATTTGGGCTAATAAACTGTATGTTGTTTTGAGCATCAACTGTGATAGAAACAGTGCCAACTTTAATAGAATCAACAACAATACCTTGCGGAGATCCTGATGATGTGGTAACTGTTAACTTTCCTGAGTTATCAACAGATAGCAGTGTGCCGCCTAGATCAATAGTCTGTCCTGCTATGTATAACTTGCCAAATCTATTAGTAGGGGATCCTAAGTCTTGTAGTCCGTTAGTTTCTGGAATAAACTTAAATCCGGACGATAATGTTACGGTATTGGTAGCATTAGTAGTAAGTCCTTCACCAAAGCTTCCAGTATAACCTATGTCACCCTGACTACCTGCAAATCCTCTTGATCCAGTAAATCCATCTTCACCTCTTGATCCAGTATATCCAATATTGCCTTGACTTCCGGTATATCCAATATCTCCTCGACTTCCAGTATATCCAATATCGCCTTGACTTCCTACAAATCCTGCACTTCCAGAGTATCCACGACTACCTGCATATCCCTCGCTACCTGCATAACCGCGGCTACCTGTGTAGCCTAGTGATCCACTATAACCTTGACTGCCATCATAGCCTTGACTACCTACATATCCAGTATCTCCAAATGATCCAGTAAATCCATTTTCACCTCTTGATCCAGTGTAGCCGGTGTTACCAAATGATCCAGTAAAACCTTTGCTTCCGTGAAATCCAATACTGCCGGTATATCCTATATCGCCTTTTGATCCAGTATATCCTATATCGCCTATACTACCAGCATAACCCTTATCACCTATACTACCCACAAAGCCTGTAGGTCCACGCTCCCCATCACGGCCCTGACTACCTGTAAATCCTTTATCACCGTTGCTTCCAGTATATCCTTGATCTCCAAATGATCCTGTAAAACCTGCTTCACCTTTATCACCTTGTGATCCTACATATCCTGTGCTTCCTAAAAATCCACGGCTACCAACAAGACCAACTTCACCTTTTGATCCGGTAAAACCTACAATGCCTTGCGATCCAGTGTAGCCAATATCACCTCTTGAACCAGTGTAACCTGTATCCCCAACGTCTCCACGACTGCCTACAAATCCTACACTACCTCTTGCGCCGATATCGCCCTGGTCGCCTTGAATGCCGCGGCTACCTGTATAACCTATACTACCTTGTATACCCTGTTCACCTGTATTTCCTGTTGATCCAGTATATCCTGTATCGCCTTGAATACCTTTTTGCCCTGTGGCCCCTGTGGCACCATGACTGCCAGTATATCCTAACTCGCCTTGGATGCCTTTACTGCCTGTGTATCCTAAAAAACCAAAGTCACCTTGACTACCTACAAATCCAGGTTGACCTTGGCTACCTACAAATCCGCGTGGTCCGGATCCTGAACTGTTAATAGGATTTCCACCAGGTGTGACGCCATCACTTAGGCGTAATTCCCCAGTGTCTACGTTAAAAAAGATTGTTCCCGGTTCGCCTACAAACTGTTCAAAGTCAAATTTGACTAGGCCGGCGGAGATTTTACGGAGATCTGACACACTAAATCCTTAATTTAGTGTATTTACCCAAATTTCGTAGAGTAAATTATCTGCTGTGTATTGGATTTTGCGGATCGTGTTCTACTTCGTCTTGTGTAAGGTCTTTAATAATAGGACTTACTTTGCCCGCTTCTGCTTTTTTAAGCTCGATATCTTGTTGCAGAGGAGTTACCATAACTGGATTAGGGTCTAGATCGCTTGGATCTTTAGGTTCTTCATCAGTACCTGGCATGTCAATTTCTGGATCTCCGTCGCCGTTGATCTTAATAGTAATAGGTACGTTAATAACAAATTCTCTAGCTCTCATTTATTTCTCCGCATAGAATATTTAGCGTAAATACAGCCTATGATAGATAAAACTCCCTTTGAAACTCTAATAGCAGATCTTAAAGCCAACGGCAAATATCGTGTGTTTAACGATATTCTGCGTGAAAACGGCAAGTTCCCTAGGGCCATTTGGTATGGACCGTATGCTATTAAAAACATTGTAAACTGGTGTAGCAACGACTACTTGGGCATGGGTCAGCATAAGGTTGTTATAGATGCCATGCGTACGGCATTAGATATGACTGGAGCAGGATCAGGCGGTACTCGCAACATTGCAGGTACCAGTCACTATCACGTGGCACTTGAGCACGAGCTTGCAACCCTACACAAGAAAGAAAAGGCATTGCTATTCTCAAGTGCTTATGTAGCCAACGAGTGGACATTAATTGCACTGGCCAAGATTATTCCCAACATTGAATATATCAGTGACAGTAATAATCATAACTCAATCATTGTGGGCATACAGCACAGTCGTGCTAACAAACAGGTCTTCCGTCACAACGATATGCAGAACTTAGAAGAGTGCCTACAGGCTGCACAACTATGCGGCAAGACTCCTTGTATTGTATTTGAGTCAGTGTACTCAATGGACGGTGATGTGGGTATGATCCGAGAGATATGTGACCTTGCTGACAAGTACGGTGCTATAACTTACATTGACGAAGTACATGCTGTTGGCCTATACGGTGCAACAGGTGCAGGCAAAGTTGAGCATCACGGACTACAAGATCGTGTTGATATAATCAACGGTACACTTGGTAAAGCATTTGGAGTACAGGGTGGATACATTGCCTGTGACTCAGTGGTAGTTGATGCTATCCGTAGTATTGCTGCTGGCTTTATCTTTACAACATCTATGAGTCCCGTGACCTGTGCTGGTGCCCTGGCTGCTGTCAAATACCTAAAGAGTCACGGAGAACTACGTGAGCAACATCAAGATCGTGCTCGCAAGCTAAAGTATAGATTGATTAAAGCTGGCATACCCGTTATGGCGTGTTCAACTACCCACATTGTACCTGTGCTGGTTGGAGATGCTAAACGTGCTAAGGCTATGAGTGATGCACTAATGAATGACCACAACATCTATGTGCAGGCCATCAACTATCCCACAGTAGATGTGGGAACGGAGAGGTTGCGATTTGCTCCCACTCCGTTTCACGATGATGGTATGATTGAGGATCTTGTTCAAGCCCTCGTCACTGTGTTTAACACATACTAAGAACTTGTGTAACACCAAACACCAGTGCTGCCCTAAGTTGCAAGTCAGCACCAGCAGCTTCTAGCTTTTCAGTGTTGATCAAATCTTCAAGTAAAGCGCGAGCTTCGTCTTGTGTGATTTGATTGTTCTGCAGAGCTTCTGCAATGGTCAGTGCATATTGAGCACGTTCAGCTGCCCAAGGTTGTCCTGAGTTGATTACTTCGTGTAATACGTTGCTCATTTATTTTACTCCTAACTTTTCTAACTTAATGATTATTTGTATTTTTGTTTCATTTCAGCAACTTCACTGCGAAGGTACTCAAAATCTTTTCTCAATAACTCAAGGTCAGCAGTATTGCGGCCCGGTTGCTTTATATAGCTTGCAAATCTTTCATCTGATATTTTTATAGAATGTTCTAGATCTGCAATTCTAGTCTGTGTAGTAAACACATACCAACTGGCAATGACAATAGCACTAACTACAGAGATCAAAGTCTTTAAGGGAACAGTAACTTCTGTCTTTTCATCTATTTGCACTGCCATTTACTTTACTCCTAACTTCTCTAACTTACTAATATAGTTGGCCATTAGGTGATCAAACACACCGATAAACTTTTGCCCTTTTGCTCTGGCTTTCATTCTACTGCGAGCCATGTCCTTTACTCGCTGCCACGGAGTTAAGTTTCTAAACTCACCGTAGTAGTTCATATACACATGTGTGCCATGATGATCAAATCCCATAGCTCTAAATGGAACTTTGGTTACATCATCGCAGTTGTTCTGTACTCTATAGTGTTCAACAGCTAAACTCTTAACAAACTCTGCATTGCCAACTCTTGGCGAACCAAATGTTACCAATGCTGTAACACGATCCTGCATACGACTGGCAGCTATAGTGGCCATGGCAGCACCAAGACTGTGTCCAGTTACATATAGGTTACCTGGATTGTCTGCTAACACTTTAGAGATAGTGGGCCATAACTTGTTGATTTCACCTTTGAATCCAACATGCACTTTGCCACCACAGGCTTCTAGATTCTTACCAGACTTTAGGTCTGCTAATATATCTGACTTTTCAGTTACTTCAGTGCCTCTAAATGATAACACTGTGATTGTACCGTTGGTCAATAGATATGCTTGAGCACCGTCTATGTCAAAGAATTCAACGATAGAGTAGCCCAGTGCTTTAAACTTGGCCTTTGATGTTTTAGGATTGTCATAGGTAGTTTGCGCTATGTTGGCAAACTCTAATAGTAGTTCTGTCTTCATTAGAATCTTCCTTGTACTGTTTTAGCAATGATGTCAGCTTGCTGTATTATCAGCTTACGTTTGATATCACAATAGATAGGACTCACTGGACCTTTATTTGATCTCTCTGCAAATTCTTTAGCAGTGGCTTTCATTGTGTCTGTTAGTTTAGCAACATCTTTAGTGTTCTTACTTTCAGCATACAAATCAAACCACTGTAGTTGTAAGTTCAGAACAGTTAGCTGTTCTGTTAGATTGCCTTTGCAATCAAAGTTGGCAGCAGTTTGGCGCAGGTCTGTTGTGACCTTGGCTTGATTAACATCCCACTTACTTGGCCAAGGGCCTAATACGCTGCATCCTGTAAGTGTTAAGACTAATAGTAAAGATGCTAGTTTCATTTTAGTTGCACCAGCTTTGTTTAGCTTCGCCGTAGTACTCACGAGCAAAGCCATTAGCAATCAATCCAGCACGTAGGCTTTGTCCATTGATTAAGATATCGCCTAGTACTCGTCCGCCAAACTTGTCCCAACCATACATGGTAACTTGAAACTTGCCACCTTGTGCTGCTGCAGTAGCAATAGCATTTTTAGTAAATGCAGAGGCTGCTTCTCCACGCTGTGCTTCGCTTGGGCACATGGCTCTGTGTCCTTTCTCTGGAGTGTCTACACCAAACACACGAATTGCCAACTCTGGCTTGAATGGTGCTGGTAAGAATGGAGCGGCAATAACAACTGTATCACCGTCGCTGACACGGAGGATCTGTGCGTCATAGGTTGCACCCTTAGGTGTCTTTTGTGCAAATGCTAGCAAGGGTAAGCATAGCAATAATAGTAGAAATTTCTTCATAGTAGTCCTTTAAACTACTAATATTTAGCGACTGAAGTAGTAATCTCCGTCGGGTCCGTAGTCACAGAAGCAACCAGCGCATTTCCAACCCTGCTGCTCCATAAATGCAATAACTGTGTCTTTTAACGGAGCACCTGCATTGTATTCAGTTACCTGTAATTCTAATATAAGATGTTTTAATTCACTAAATGTAGCCAATGCGCCTTTTACAATGTCCATTTCTGCACCTTGTACATCTATTTTAACTAGATCAGGCATGGGCCATTGTCTAGTAGCTACAACTGTATCCAATGTTGTTTGTGTTAATCCCGTAGGCTGATATAAGTGCGGATAGGCAGTTTCTCTATACACGCTAGATCCTGCAGGATGTTCTGGGTTTTGATAAAAATGTTTAACAACTCCATCCTTGTCGCCTAACAGCCCAATATGGTATTTGGTATCTGATGCTTTATAGAACGTCTCTAGTTCTGCCACTGCTTCAAATGCATAGTAGTCAGCTTCAGGCCATAGCTCTTTGGCTTCTTTGGTCCAGTGTAGTACACATGCACCTATGTCATAAACTACCTTAGGTGCTATGCCCATTTGTTTTAGGTACTTGAGAAAGTTAGTGTGTTCAGCAGGAAATAATCTTTTCTCAGCTAGTAACTCATAACTAGTCCTAGTGTCTTCTTTGTAACCCTGTCCCACTTTAAATGTCCATGAGCCAGTATGACTGCAGAGTATGCTAGGATCAGCATATATCTTAAATCCTTTACGACGAGCTTTGATACAAAAGTCTGTGTCTTCTGACACTGTGTATCTATGATCTAATGCGGAGTGATACTTAAAGTATGGATAGCCAATAGCCTTAAAGACTTCTGTCTTGACTAACACACAGCCAAAACCGCAGCCCACGACTTCAGTTAGACCATTGCCTCTTAATTTGGCGTAGTCCATATGAGTAGAGCCGCCTGTAGCAGTTGGCTCATATATTTCTAGTATGTGTTCGCCTGGCTTGCGTTGTATGTATAAGCCACTGACCATGTCTACCTCATGTGCCAACAGCTTCTTCAATGTGTCTGGAGCAAACGCAATGTCACTGTCTACACTGAATAGATAGTCGTAGCCTTTAACTACCCAATCTGCAATTAGGTTGCGTACTTGATCTACATTGTATCCATAGAAGTACTGGAACTCAGTTGTGTATCCTTCTGGCACCTGTAGATCATAGATACTTTTAAAAGTATCTGGCTCTATATTACGAGCCGTTGGTATTGCTATTAGTATTCTTTTTGGCATTTAATATTTTACTTGCTGTAATTGTTTGTTCACGACCGTTTATTTTGTAGTCGTTGAGAGGATTGATATCATTGTAGTTGACCACAACATCTTGTATTGCCAGTACCTTAGCTGGGTCTGCACGTTCTAGTAGTGCATAGAATACAGCTATGTCTCCGCCTGCACGATACCATTCGTCTCCATCTTTGAACTCACTGTCGTCTATACCATTTAATAGATACTTTCTAAATGTGCGGAGGTGTGTATATGGGACATTCCAATTGAACTTGTGATTCCTGTACTGCTTAGTTTGTTTGATAATCTCTGGATAGGGCTGTGCAATCAAAGGAATGTTATCAACCATTGACCAACAGCTACCGTAGGTAAATTCTGTATCTCCATGATAGATAGTATTGTAGTAACTGAGTATTGAGTTGTCATTGACTAGACTATCATCGCCATCTAGGATCATAATGATAGCTTGATCAATACAATCACGGAACACATCTATTTGATTGTGTACTGCTCCTTTGCGTTCAATGTTGTCAATTATAATTATTTTCTTTTGTATGTCCTGCGGCAATGATTGTATATACTCTGTAATTACACCCATAGTGTTATCTGTAGAGCAGTCATTGACTAGCAGCATTTGCCAACGACCGTAATCTTGTGTAGCTACTGACTCTATACACTGTCTAATATATTTTTCACAATTCCAAAATGTACTAACAATCACAATAGGTTGTTCGTTGCCTGCTTTGTAATTTTCCAACTCTACAGTATTATGGAACCTACGTCCGTATACTTTGTGCAGACGTTTGTTTATCAGTGATACTTGTCTGTACTCATCTCTGCTTAGATATTGGCCGCATTGTTTAAAGATGTGCTGTTTCCATTGTAGAGCAACTGCATCCCAACCACTCCAACCTTTAACAATATTACAATAGTACTTCTTCTGTTGATGCAGATAAGGATTGTTGTATGCTTCGACTACCGTGCCAACAAACTTTTCAATCTGTTCAGGATAATTGATATTAGGGAATAAGCCGTTAGGTTGTATAGCATAGTCTATCATATAGCAGGCCTCTGCTAGAGCTGTTTCCTCTAGTGCGCCAAATCTGCAGGTAATTACAGGAGTGTTATACAACAAACTTTCTAGTGTGGATATACCATAGGTCTCAGGAAAGGCAGCAGGGTATATCATAAAGTTAGCTTTAACTAGTATCTCAGCAATATCCTGTTGTGATATGATGCCCGTAAACTCTATATCTAGCTCTGCGTTCTTGGGATCGTCTGCCATAACTCGCCAGTCACGCTCTTGTTGATCAGGGCCATCCTGTTGACTAAAACGATAGTAGCCACCAATGACTTTTAATTTGGCAGTAGGAATCCATTTTTTAACATGCGGCCAAATATGTTTAACTAGGGGTATCATGCCTTTGGTAACACTAGCATTATAAACAAACAAGTCTTTGTCTTTGGCTTCTACATTAACATCTGATACCCATTGTCTAGCACCATTGCGTGTGATAAACATTTTACGTTTAAGCACTTCATAGTTACGTTTGTGTCCGTGATCACAGTTAGTAACGTAGTTTAAATGCCAGTCACTAAGTGTGAATACATCTGTGATGCGATCTGATATTACCAACTGTTCTATCAGTCCGTCACCTAGGCAGAAGGTATCATGCATCCATAGGATGCGCATCTTTGCCTGTGCTAATATACGATTGTAAAGGTCCATAGGCAGAAAAGGCATAGCACGATTGTCACCTATCTTTGCGTAGTCTTCAGTGGCCACAAAAGGTATAACTGTGCGGCTGCTGATCACTACGTCAAATTGCCAATCTTCATTTAGTCTATCTAACGGAACATATGTGACCTTGTCATATACTCCTGGACTGGCATGATCTGTGTTGCATCTATTGAACACCGTAACATCAAATCCCAGCTTGGCTAACTCCAGTGCGTTTAGAGTAACAGCACTTTCTGAGCCGCCCAGTCCCTGTTTGAACACTGTGGTTCCATCGTAGGGTATTCCGATAATATCAATAATAGCAATTTTCATATGCTATTATATATACGTTGCAGGTCTAAGTCAACAGCTAATTAGAAACTGTTATTGAACCAACCTACTTTTCTGCCTTCAGCAATGCGTTGATCATACGCGGCAACAGAGCTAGGAAAACGCCAAGCCCAAATAGCGACAAGTCCCATAAAAATTGCGGTACTGATAATTCCAATTGGTTTTACTCCTGTAAAAAACATAATGATCAAACTTGTTGTCATCATAGCTAACATAAAGTATTTCATCTTTAGAGGAAACACACGCTTCTCGCTCCAGTTGGTTAGGAAAGGCCCGAACAGTTTATGATTATATAACCAACGATGCATACGTTCGTTACCCTTGCTAAAGCAATAGGCAGCAAACACTACAAATATTGAGTAGGGCAAGCCAGGAGTGATTACTCCAATGTAGGCCATGCCTAAACTTAAAAATCCTAATACATTCCAAAATATCTTTTTCATGCTATTCCCCAACTTCCTTTGCTCTTGTGAGCTTGTAGATCAAATCCATTCTTACACTGTATCTTAGGGCAAGGATAAGGTTGTTGATCAAGTATGACATCTTTAGTAAACACATTACCTAATGACCTGTTACTCTTGCACCATCCTCTATAGACATAACCAAAGTTGTCAATGACTATCTGATTATATCCTGCCCAACACAGGTGTCCATAATAGTTGTTCAAATGATTGACTCTCTTGAATTCTATTGTTGTTTCAACCTGTTGCTGATTAGTTACATCAATGCCTTTCTCAGCATAGTATTCAGCCCACTGGTCGTCTGAGTATTTAAGATACTGATCGTTGCCCTTGCTGAAATTTGAGTAGAGTAATTGCAGTACAGTATGTGGATGAAGTTCTTTAAGTTGCCTGTAGGCCTGCATGCCTTCTGCCCATTTGTCTGGAGTAATAGCCACATAGACTTTTAGATCAGTAGTGCGAGCAATAGTTGTTACTTGTTTAAAATGCTCTAGGTCTGTGTGCAGATGATATGTTAGTATAAGTCCATACATAGATCCTATAACTTCTTCCCACCAAGCAACATCACTTTGGCCGTTAGATACCAGTTTGAATCTAACATTAGTATTCTTACTGTCTAGTATAGTTTGTTTAAGTGCAGGACTTTGTGTAGGTTCTCCACCTGAGAACTCTATCTGCACACAAGAAAAGGCCCGGGTCTGCTCAACTAAATGAGCGAAGGCCGGGCTGAATTGTTCAATGGGTGGAAAAGGATTAGCACCGTTCTTTAATTCCCAGTAGCAATAACTGCAATCTAGATTACAGCTATTTCCTAAATTCCAATCTATAGTTAAAACATCGTTCACTGTAAGTATTCAAGCCACTCTGCATGCTTTATTTGAAAAGGCATTGCTTTACGCTTATTTACTAATTCGTAGAAGCTGGGCTTATGTGGCTTAAATTTAGGAACAATCTTCTTGTTGTTACCTTTGCTGGCATTGCAGGGACCGCAGGCAGTTACACAGTTTTCAAAGGTAGTCTTACCACCTAGGCTGGTAGGCAGCACATGATCCAATGTACAGTGTTTCTTTTCTAAATCACATCCGCAGTAGGCACAGTGATAGTTGTCACGCAGAAATACATTGCTTTTACTAAAGCGAATGTTTATTTTAGGTTTCATGTACTCTCTGAGAATAACAATACTAGGTACAGCAGTTTCCCAGCGAGCTGATCTAACAATCCAATTATCGTGCCAAGCTAATACTGTGGCCTTATCTAAGACCATATATCGGATCGAATCCTGCCAAGTAATTGTACTAAGCGGCAGAAAGCTGACTGGTGCGCCGTCGGCGTTGAGTAATAGCGTATCTGACATTTTTGGTAATCATTTCTTTTTGTATGAAACAGCTTGTATTATACAGCCATTTTGTAATTTAAGCAAGTAGATTTTGAACGAATTCCGTACCAGATTGCTCAATTGACTGAGTCCATTGGTCCTGGCCGTCTAAGGCAAACACACTATTATGATTTGGTGTAGCCAAAAGCCAACTAAAGTCGTGATTGTAAGGTGCAACGCCTTTGAGTTCGCTTTCTAATTGATCCGGAGCCCATGCACATAACCCTAATGCTAGTCTCCAATGCATTGGACAATCACCCATTGCTAGTCTTTGTAACAGCTCATGACTAGAACTAATACTAAACTCATTGTTGATGTGCATGGTATTGTTGCAGGTCCATTCTGATGAGTGTATTAAGGTAAGTGCTTTGACATTTACCGGGCCACCTACATATATGAATCCTTCAATGTCACATTCTATATTACACTGTTGGGCAAACTCTCTAATAGGCATTTTAGATTTCTTGTTTAACACAAGACCCATGCTGCCGCGGCTGTGATTCTCTGTGACAAATGTCACAGTCTTCTGCCAAAAGTTTCCTCTTACATTAGGAGGAGCAATTAAAAGTTTACCAGTTAAATTCATTATGCAAATCGTTGTATAGAACCTTTTACGTCAGCGACAGTAATAGTTCCATCTTTATTTTTATCCAAACCTTTATTTTGTTTGTATACCAAATCACTACTTAGGTTTGTGCCTGGTACCTTCCCACCACCCTGTTTTCCTAATACAAAGTCATCTGGATAACCAACAAACTTAGGCATAAACACTGCCATATATAGATCACCTAGATCCATTCCTGGCTTAACGCCTACCATTTTAAAATACTTATAGACATAGTCTAATTGTTCAACTGCAGACATTGTTCGCAATGCTTCTACACTAGTTCCTAATGATCTAGCAGTATCCGGCATAAACTGTATAAGTCCAGTAGCCCCTGACTGTTTGTTAACAGCCGATGGATCAACTCTAGACTCCATTTTCATAATAGCTAATAAGTGGCTGCTTTCAATACCTAATGCATTAGCAATTTTATCTAACTTTTTATTGAAGTCAGGATCTTGTATTGCTTTAGTATCTATATTACTTGCACTAGGTGCTGCTTTAACATCTGCAGGTGTACTTTTAATTAGCTTGCTAGCAATATTAGGTTTAGATTTTAGAACGTCATTTAACTTAGCAACTGTTGCAGGTCCTGGATCGCCATCAACAGTTAGCCCGTTATCTGTTTGAAACTTCTTAACTGCATCCACAGTCTCTGGTCCACGGATCCCATCAACGCCATGCTTTGGTAATGCGTAACCTAATGCAATTAACGACTTTTGTACATCAGCAACTTCTACGCCACGACGCCCTTTAGGAACATTAACTACGAAAGTTCCTAGATCCATCTTGTCTTTAATTCGAGGAGCACCTGGTTCAGCATCTGCTGGACCAAACTTTTCATTTATTACGTTAAATTCATTAAATCTCATTTGCGTGTGCCCCAGTCTGGTATCTTGCCGCCATATTTTTTGCCCTTGACCTTGTGTCCGCCCATGGTCATACGGCTTTCTGGACCTTTGCCCATTAGGTGACTTTTGTTGCCTTCGCGGCGTCGTAGGCCTTGGCTTTTACATGATGCTAGATTACTTGCTCCAAGATCTTTGTTAGATTTAGAGCTAGCACACAGCTTTCTGCTGGCTTTTTCGTCAAGAGCGGCCAGTTCCTCGTCGGTAATAAATTCGTTGATCAGCATACTGTATTTAACTGTTTAGCCAGTCTTCTACAGTAATCCATTGTTGCGGCCCAATAGTAGCCGTTAGTTTAGTTAGATCAGCACAGGTATATGCTTGATACCCTTGTTTAAGTATTTCAGGCATATCTATGTACTCTATTTGTGCGTTGGTTTTCTTAGCAATTAGCTGGGCAACATGCTCAAAACTAACAGCATTGCCTGTGCCCACATTCCACACGCCAGATTCTTTAACTTGTTTAATAAACTCTACATGGGTTCTGCATACATCTTCTACAGCAATAAAGTCACGTAGGTAGCTATCACTGTTATGAAACAGCTTGATCTTACCAGATTCTGCTTGTCTGCTGAACTGGCTTACAGGGCTACCTTGACTGCCTTTATGCCCTTCTTGATTGCCGTAAACATTAAAGTAACGAAATCCTTGCACAGTATTGCCGCCTTGATGTTGTCTATGATAGTATTCACACAGATACTTGCTCCATGCATACGGTGTGCGTGGATCTGGCATGGCTGTTTCAGTAAAGTCTGTTCCTAGCCCGTATACACTGGCACTGCTGGAGTACTGTAGATTAACACCATATGTTTTACACGCATTGAATAGTTGTCTAGTAAAGTCTACGTTCTGGCGCATTATTTTGTCTAGGTCACGTTCAGTTGTACTGCTAATTGCACCCAAGTGAATGATCCAGTCCTGTTCCATTACACTGGGCATATTGCCGTCGTCCCAATCGTATAGATTTACATTCCAGTCTGTGTTATCATTGATATACTGAACTAAATTTTGTCCAATAAATCCTTTGTGGCCAGTTACTAATACTCTCATTCCAATTCCTGCAAAGTTGGGGCATAGACTCCTAAATGTTGTACAGTAACCGCACTCGCTGTTATTGCAAATTGTATAGCTTGTTCTATGCTGGCAGTATTTACATAGCAGTAGGCCAGAGCAGATAAAAATGTATCTCCTGCACCACAAACATCGCTAACCTCTACTCGTGGAGCAGAGAATCGTTGACCATTACACTCTGCTCCATCAGGACCCAGTGTAACTATCATATTACTACACTTAGTTTTGATTTGACTAAACTCTAAACTATTGATCTTAACAATACATCCTTCTAGTCTTGCTAAGTCTGTTTTCTTTGTATCAACAAAGATAGGGCCACTGTAGTCTTTACGCAGTGATTCAATTAGTTCATAACTAACTGTGCCTTTATTGTAGTCACTGATCACAATGGCATCGTAGTTGTCTAACTTATAGGTAATGACAGCACTGGATGAATGTACATCGTTGTCAATACGAACAATCTGTTGTTTACTACGAGTATCAATTAGCCTGGTCTTAGTACTGGTCTCACCATAGACTGCGTATACATTACATCCTAGTGCTACTAAGTTGTTGTAAACATTACCTGCCATACCTGGACGGCTTTCTTCATGTGAGAACTTAAACACAGGGACAGGTGCTTCGGGACTGATACGATCAACTGTGCCGTATTGATATACGTCTATACAGTTATCTCCGATCAATAATATCTTGTATTGTTTTTGTCGTTGAGTATGGTTCAATTCGGTCATAGTATATTACTTTAGTACAATATTGATGTGCGGTAGACTCTGTATCATGTTTCCAGTCACTGCCTTTAACGTACACATCTGGTTTGTATCGTTCCATTAACGTGATTAGTTCTTCCTTGCTATCAAAGATCTCTACAATGTCCACAGCCTTAAGATTACTCAGCATGATCCTGCGATCGTTTTGATTGTTGATAGGACGATCTTTGCCTTTGAGTTCTTTAACACGACGGTCTGTATCAATAGCCACAATGAGATGATCACCGTAGCTACGTGCAGTGTTCAACAAGGCAACATGCCCAGGGTGAAGCACATCAAACGTTCCGTTAACCATTACTGTCTTCATTCTAGATCCAACCATTCATATACATTTAGCCACTTGCGTTTGCCTATTGTCTCTTTTAGATGCTTAAGGTTAGCACAGGTCTTTTGACGGAAGCGCGGTAACTCTGCGTCGGGCATAGGAATATGACGGATCTCTACACCTTCTTGTTCTGCAATAGCTTCTGCGATATCTAAGAATGAGTGTGATAGTCCGCTGCCTACATTCCAAATGCCACTGCCAACTACAGTTGTCATAAAGTCTAATTGTAAGCGGCACACATCTCCAACCCATGTCCAGTCACGATAGATGTGTTCAGCATTGTCCCACACTTCGATAAAGCCATCCTTCTTAGCCTGTTGGCGCCATTTGTAGATAGCATTAGCACGACGACCTCTAAGGTGCATCCATTTTCCATAACAGTTATGGTATCTAAATCCTTGCACCATTATGTGTTGTTCTTGTTGAAAGACCCAACGATCAAATAGATACTTGCTCCATGCGTACGGAGTTTGTGGGTAGCAGGGCGCATACTCACTAGTGTCTTTAGTATTGCCGTAGACGCTACTAGAACTAGCATACTGTAGGTGTACGCCGTGTTTGTTACATTCATTGAATAGACGCTGACTGAACTCTAGATTTTGATGTAGTACTTTGTCCACATCCGTTTCGGTCATGTCTGCAATGGCACCCAGGTGTATGACCCAGTTATAGGTTCGAACATCAGGAAATTCGTTAGGGTTCCAGTCCCACCCATCTACTTGCCAATCAGGTTGTTGGCTCAGAAAGGCTGACATGTTCTTACCAATGAAGCCCGAGGCTCCTGTTATTAACACTTTCATTCTTCTACATCAAATAAGTCTTTGGCTAGTTGTGTTAACGTTGCTTGTTGTTTTTGTTTTTTCTTTTTACTGTTGAAGCCGTCTTTCATTCCAGGGTGTACTGTAGCAACATCAAGTTGTATCAATCCTGCAAGCTCATTAGGCACAAAGAAACGATCCATTACACCTTTAACTTTAAGCCATTGATCGGGTAACTTCTGTCCTCTAAAGTCATAAACAGAATAGTTGCCAATTTGATTAATAAAGAAATCCCAGATGTCATCTGGAGTATATCCAAACTTCTTACATTGTGCTTCTACAATTTCTAACTGTACTACCGGTCTACAGTTAGCAATAGTCTGCATTGCACCTTTAAGGATAGGAAGCTCATAGCCTTCACAGTCTACTTTGATAATGTCCACATCATCAAACTTGTAGCTATCTAATGTATTAACTTGAACTGTGTGTACTGTATACTTTGTTTTAACTTTACGGTCATCAGTTAGGATACAGTTGTGTCCTGCATTGTTAGGATGATCTTCCATTTCAAAGCTACCTGGAGCATCACCTAGTCCTACATTGTGTGCAGTAACATTAGCAGTCATAGTTAGACTGGCAAATTGATCTTTGCCAGTCTTGTACCATCCATCTGCATGATTGGGATCTAACTTTGTACTAACAGTCTTTGTGTCATAGTAACGACCTTTTAACTCAACATGTTGATTAAGTTCTATATTAGCCTGTGCTAGTTTATATGTTTCTGGGAACGGTTCAAAGCCATGTACACTCTGTGCCCATGTTGCGTATTCCATTGTGTTATTTGCCACGTTCATACCTACGTCACAGATTGTACGTGCGTTAGGTTTTAGTTTGCGTAGAAACTTTAGATTGCGTCCTTGATACGGACCGTTCTCTCTAGCAAAGCGTTGCACATACAATGCATCGCCTGCTGTGACCCAATACAGTCTACCCATACGGTTATGTATAAGTTCTTTTGTTGGATCAGTTTGTAACGGACTTAATGTCCTAAAGTGATTTATATCCCATTCGTGCCATTGATAGTTTTTCATTTTGCCTTTTTCCATCTGTCTTTGAATTTATCTGGATAGAATGCTGTAGCAATTGCACTAGGATCATTACCAACTAAAAGTTTTAAGTTCTCTTCGTTTAACACAGGGGATGTACTACTACATGGTTCTTTCAAGTATGTACTAGTATACACTTCTTGTCTGTATTGATCAATAGTTTCTGGTTCAATTGCTTCAAAGCGGTTTCTAAACTCAGCAAAATATTTATTACGATTCCAACGGTTGCTATTAATTTCGTTAATAGTGCAATTGGTTACGTCTTCAAAGCCATCGTCTGTGTACTGTAACACATTAGCACCAACATTGGCATAGCGCCAGAATGGTGCAATGTTCTTATTAGTATTTGATCCGCCATCTTTGCGTTCACTGTTGTGAACAGTAACCACAAGACTTAGATCCATAACGAAACGAACAAGACTCTTTGGATCAATCTTGTTATTGTTGAGAATCTTTTCTACTGCTAACTTCTTAATATGATTGACTTGGAAGTTGTGTTCACAATGGAAGCCGCCTTCCTTAGTGTGAAACTCATCTGTGCTTAGTCCACTAAGACCATTAGTGAGCATTTGACTTAGTCCATAACCTGTAATAAGATCCGCACCCAAGTTGCCTTTCTTCTCTGTAGTGTTTAACACGTTGCTCTGTGTTTCTCTAATACAGAATCCCAAGTTGTTATAGTTTTCGTTACTGGCACTACGATATCCAGGACCGGCGCCAAAGCCTGGACCAAAGTGTTGATTGAACCAATGGTACTGTTCTAATGTGTTAAGTTCTTTACTGCCTACTTCGTTGGCAAAGGTGCGCAGATCGTTGGCTAGATAATGTAAACGCAGACCCCAAATACAGGCCTTCTCTAATTGTTTATTGATGTCTTGTGCTAGAAACTTTTGGATGTTCATCTGCTTCTTCCATATTATAAAATTTGTTAAACTCAGCAATGTTATCAATAGTTAAAGGTAGGAACTTTGGATCTACTTTCTCTAATAGATAGCCGTCCTCTGCAATTAACTTATCAATCATAACTGCAATGTCAGTGGCAGTTAATCCGCCTATCCACTCTGAGTGGCCGCGACCTGTCCTATCAATGTGCCAGTCATATATGCGTTTGATTGCACGTTCTAAATTATCTACTGCATTCGCTGGACCTATGTAGGCTACATTAAAGCAGGCAGTATGATTGTCCTTACTAAAGGAGTTTTGATATACGCCAAGGCGTATCTCAGCATTACCTGTGATACCTACCTTGGCAGCAATTCGATTAGTGTATTTTGCAAACGGACAATTAAATCCGTATAACACCTTCCTAATCATGTTAGACTTTCCAGACATAGTCAGCTGGCGGTAAAACAGCACGGCCTACCTTGCTATTATACAGATTAATCAAACCGTTCATGACTTGCATCTTATGTGTGTCTTGAGGAACCCCTTTACCTTTACCTGTGTAAAGGGCATTTTCATAACTTGCTTTGATTTGTCCCTGTACACTCTCTGCATCACCGTACTGTTTTTTAAGTAATGCAATAAGTTCTGTGTCGAACTGTGCATCCAATGTGCCGTGTTGTGTACTTGCTTTATGATACAAGTAGGCAAGTGGGCGGAACACTTCTAAGACTAACGGAGTGTTGGGCCAAGCCTTGCGATGTACTTCTAACGCACGATCAAAGTAAATGCCCTTGTTACCGTATTTGTCTTCAAGCTCAAAGCATTCTACACCACTCTTAATTTGTGTAAACGCACCTGCAGACGTAGAATGACGCTTAGGAACACAAGTATTCTTAACAAGGATATTGTTAAGGGCAATAGTTTCGCTGTCGCCGCACTCTAGTTTAATCATAAACTCGTCGTATGCATGAAGTTTACGTTTGTTCTTAGAGTTGATACGGATCATGTTAGTACCTGCTAACCAAATACCATATCGTTTGCGGCCTTCTTCTGTTGCGTCAAACCCAGCGTTAGTAATCTCTAACCACGAAACTGTGTCAATATCAATAACCCACAATGGGAACTTAGTGTAGCCCTGTAAGCGACATACTTGCAGTGTGTGGTGACCGTCCCACACACAATAGTAGACTTTGCCGTTAATTGTAAACTTAACAGCACATGGCATAATGACAGCAGTATGCTCAAAGTCTGCATCAATGTTAACAGTATGGTTTGGAGCTACATCACGTTGGAACAATGTCCAAAGGAATAGCTCAGACCAATCTGCGTAAATTAGTTTAGGACTTGCAGATGAATTGGGCAGGTAGGTAATTTGTATACCTGCAGATGGATCGTATGTATATGGTCCACGATTTTGAAATTTTGGTCCAACGACAGCAACGATTGCTTGGTGAATGTCTTCTAGTGGAATAATCTTTTCGTGATAATTCTCGGCCATTGTACGCAAGTCAATTGCGTCTGTTTCCATTTCAAACGGAGTACTGTACTTGAATAAGAACTGTTTGATACTCTGTTTTTGATTCCACTTATGTGGGGCCTGCATGAGACTTAAAGATGTTGTCATTTTACTTACCTTTCGCTGACTTAATTTACAGCATTAATAGATTTACTACGATCAATGTATGGACCTATTTCCATACACCCTGTTTCAACCATACGTTAATTATACAATCATAGTTGCTCAGTGTCAAGCGTTACTATAATTAAATTTGTCCAAAATGTCTACGTGGACAACTTCTTCCACTTTATTAGCCAATGTGTATAATCTTGTTCTTTGAGTTTGGCTGTGATAGCAAATTGATATCCATAATTAAATGGATCTGCATGTCTATGCCATTCTGGAGTTTCAACTGCATTTTTCATAATCCATTGTCCTTCTTCACTATGCTCCCATTCGTATAATGGCTGGGCGGCATAGAGTATTGGATCCTCAACATCGCCCATCCTAAATGTATGTGCCGTTATTGTGTAAATGCGAACTGCCCGATCGTCTATAACGATAACTTCATGATCAATCTTGCCTCGTGGAGCACCCATTGGACCAGTCCTACTGTCCCAATCCAACCCCTTATCGTTCATTCCTGATACAGCCATTATATTGGAAACTTAAAGTCTATTGATACAGGTTCAACTTCTACTGGCTTTGGGTTTGGTCTAATAGTGATTAGGTCGCTAGCCAATGTGGCTCGTTCCTGTGAGTTCTTCTGTCCAAGTATAACCACAGCATAAGGACTTCCAGCTTTCTCTACTATCATAACCACACACTTGCCTGCGGCATTGGTAGTGCCAGTTTTGCTGATCAAGATGTTGTCAAATTGGAACAAGGTTGAATTGGTGTTCTTAAGATTGATAGTTAATGACTTCTTGCCTTTTGGCACACTCACTGTGGTGTTACGTTCTTTGGTTATATCACGGATAACACTGTTGCCCTGTATCTTTGCTAGAAACTTGACTAGATCGTTTACGTTACTGACATTGCCTGCCAGTAATCCACTAGCATCTACTACACGAGTATTGATCAATCCCCAACCGGTGATCCAACGATTAGCATCTTCTAAGTAGACATCAAATCCACCTGGGTAGGTATTGGCTAGTGTTTCAGCCGCTAGGTTATCACTAGAGATCAACATGGCCTTCATTAGATCCATACGTGTGGCCATCATGCCACGTGGGAATCGTCCACTTGACCTGCCTGTTATCTTGACCCGCTCGTCTAGGTCAACACCACTGCGCAGAATAGTCACAGCAGTAAACAGTTTGGTGATGCTGGCAATGCTACGTACTTCGTATGAGTTGTAGCTTACCTGCCATTCTTCTCTATCGTAGTTGTAGAGAGCATAGCTACCTCCAGCATAACAAAAGCCCGCGGCATACAGGGCTATAGCCACTAGTGTTTTCTTCATGGAGTATTAAAGTTATAACCTACGACGATGCCAGGTTCTTCATTACCTGCAATCGTATCTAAGATATCAAAATTTTCCTGTGCTCGAACTACAGCTTCATAGGCTTTCTTCAGCGCAGGATTTTGTTCAATACGTTCTGCAAGGACTCGTTGCTTGGTACGTTCCAGCCTTGCCCATTCTAATAGACTTTCTGTTTCTGGATTCAATTCAACGGTTGCATATCCTGTTTCTAATTGTTTCCACATGTTGCCGTCGTTGACTTCGATGCAGTTCATGTTACTATTATATCGCAACATGCCGGCTCCAATACTGCCCGGACTGATGTAAGTACTAGAAGGGCTTCCTCCTGATACAGTTAAGTAGCGTCCGCTTGAGTTTATTCCTTTAATCATAATTTTTCTCCGCAATGTGGACACAGTTTGGTATTGGCATTACGCATTTCTTTCAGTGTCTTGTTTAACTTTCTAGCATCAGCAATAATCCTGCTTATTGCTTTACGGTCTCTATCGTGTTTGGCCTTGCTCAATTCTTCTTTAAGGTGCAACTTCATCTTATTCAATCGACCGTCGAATATTTCAATAAAGCCTGATATGCCTGGGCTAGAGCTTGAGGGTGTTCCGTTCATTTACGTAGTCCTTTAATGTCTTTATACTTAACACGAATAATAGTGTGCCAAGTTTTATCTATCTTCATAGGAAGATCTAAATGTATTGATACCATTGGGCCTTCTAGATCATTACGCATATTGTCTGTGTAGACAGTTCCAACGTAGGGAATCTTTTGATACGTACCTTCAACCCTATCGCCAACATGATATTTAGGCTTAGGTCTATTAGCTTCAAAGTATTCTGCTAGACTACTCATAATGGATTTTGATTATAGGTGAGAGACTGCTCGCAAATGTATTTGCCAGTCCATAAGTGTTTGAGCATGTTGCAGTCAGCACCAGTAGCCAGACTGGCTCCGTGATCTACAATACTTTTACCCGTCGTGACCACACTAGCAACACTGACTGTATTGTAAGCGGCACACCCTGTGAGACTTGCCAATGCCATAATAGCCGTAGCAAGTCTCAACATGATCAGTTCAACTCTTTAAGAGCCTGTGGTGCTCGTGCCGCTGCCAGTTCACGTTGACGTGCAGCCTCTTTGGCACGACGTAGAACATTGGCATCACCTGTTGGCATAACAACCAACACATAGGCGCGATATCTATTACCTTCTGGAATCATTTTAATGCCTTCCTTAGGAACTTCTACACCAGTAAGGTCAACTTCCTTACAGCTAGACTTCAAAGCCATTTCGCTAAACTCAGTGCTAGTTGCTTCGCTGTCAGTGCGATAGATCTTAGTCTGTTGACTGGCGGTACCACCAACGCTCATACAGATCTTTCCGTAGGCATCAGCTTTGGCTTTGTGAATAGCCATAGAGTAGTCACCACTGACACTAGTACCAGCGGCATAGACTGCTGAACTACTAGTTGGAAGTTCTGTCATCCACTTTGGTGCTTTGTCAATTGTACGCTCAACATTGCGTTGTTGACGATCACGTTCTTGTTCAGCACGTTTAGCCATAGGATCAGTTGTGCCACATGCGGCAAGTAGAGCTACAAGGGGGAGTAAAGTTAAAAGTCGTTTCATTTTCTGCCTTCAGGTTTAATTTTATCTGCGAGTGATCCAAGTCCGTCACCAACAGTGTTTACATCAATGCCAACACCGCCTACAAATCCGCTAGCAGTACCGCGGACTGTGCCGCAGGCTGTGAGCATAGTAGCTAACACGATTACAAATAATGATTTCATCGTGCAATCTCCTGCGATTGAGTTTTAATTGTATCTACACCTTTATCTAACATACGAGCAATACCGCTGAATCCAACAGTAGCTAGAATTAGTCCAAAGACTGTACCAATAACAAAATTTCGCATATAAGCCTTTCTGTGTGTGTTTGCGATGTGTTTATTATACGTGAATTATTACCACTTGTCAACTACTAGCCAAGCCGTTTGATCACGACTGCGGCAAATAATACCCTGTGTAAGATCTACTTTGCCCACTTGTGGTTTGGATTCTACAAACCAACGGCAGTAGCTGCCGCGATAACTAAATGGATTACGATGGATTGGATGCATTTGGACTTCGCTTTCCCAAACTGTATCTCCAATATTAACCACTGCACGACTTTCTGGTAATGGTCGATCTGTGCAGATCATTTCTTGGTTACCTGTTACTTTGGTCCCGGACACTGATTCCATTATGTTGATACGTCCTGATTGCATGGCCTTGGCGCAGACTTGATCTAAACTGGCATTGGCATTACCAATGTCTTCGCCCATAGCCAAATGCCATTTACCATCAATGTAGGCTCTAAAGGTAATTTGGCATTTGAATCCGCCCTTGCCATGTGGAAGAATGGATCGTTCTACGTCCGTAGTTCGTTCAATTGCGCCTGTCAGCTTACTGACTGTGGCATTGCGTACATAACATTCTGATTGTGCTGTTAGTGTGGCTAGACTAATTAATAGCCCACACACTGTGTTCTTATGGTCCATAAGATTTCTTTCGCTGATTGGATTCGTTGTTGGTCTGTTCGATTGCCTGCCACTGTGGCAAACAGGGTATCCCATTGTCTGTTAGATACACTTGGTTTAGCAATGATCTGTTCTAAGTCACGTGACATTGCGGCTGCATGCCTGCAGTCAATGGTCATTGGAGTAATAGATAGAGATGCGGCTGCATTGATGCTTACGGCTGCTAACAAAGATGCTGTCAACTTTTTCATTTTTCTTCTCCACTCCATCTTAAAATAAACCAAGACCTTTGTGATTCTTTTCGAAAACTAAACAATTTGTCAGTCATGCGCATGCCTGTGCCAAACTCACTGTTACACCAGTCTTCCATTTGTTTAATTTGATCTTCAGTAATAGTTTCGTCTTGCTCGGCTTCAATTATGACTCCGGGTAATCTAAACATACCAACTTCACAATTTACAATTTTCATAACTGTTTAATTCTATTAATAATACTGAGAGCTTCTAACATTGGACTGACCGCTAGTATGGCTTCTATTGTCTGTTCTTGTGTATTATACACAGTTTGATAGCCATAGTCAAGTCTATATGGCTGAGTCCATTTGAATGAGTACTTCATGAGCTCCACCTTAATAGAAACATGGTTATCTGTTTATCTGTTTTGAATTGAAACATATCAAAACTAATACGTTTGCCACAGTTTGAATCCTGGCACCACTTTTGGATTGGATCCATATCTGATTCTTTTAATCCCATTTCAAATCCTCTTTGTTGAGGCAACCATGTGGCTTTGAGTTTACGTCCGGGCAGTTGATGCCAAATGATCTTAGGAGAAGATTGCATATCATAGAACTTTTGCATAGTTTGATTGAACTCTGAGTTGCCTGTTTGCCTGCCAATAGCCATTGCTCGTTTACTGTTGAATCCTGTCATGTCCACCTCAACACAAACCAATCACGGTCTTTAGCATCACGGAACCAGAACTTGGCATTGTTCACATGCCACCGTTGATTGGGTGTCCATATACTATCAAAGGGTGTAGGGCCAAACGTCTTGACCATCCACGTCATCATATCACTCCATTGTGCTTCTGCATTTATTGGAGCCACTGAGAGATACTCCTGGCCGCAGATTGTGCCACGGCCGTGTTCTAGATAGTAATCAAATACTAATCCTGCACCGGCCAGCACCATACGATCAATATGCTCACCTAGTCGTTTGCCAGCCTCATCAAGTATATATTGGTCTAGTTCTGTTGTCATGATAGGTATTTTAATGCAAATAGAGTTGAATACTTTTCTTCGTAAAATGTAAAATTGGTAAAGCCTTTAACGTCACCAATCATAGGATCCCAACGGCTTTGGTTGTAGGCAAAGTCAAAATGTACACCCTGCACTAAACCACTAGCACGTAGTTCTGCAACTATACCTAGTATAGCAGTTGGATCTCGACCTTCAATAGTAATCGTCATAGCCATTTGAGTTTAAACCAGTTGGCTTCTTTATCAGTGCGCAGATAGATCTTAATGTCGTAGAACTCACTGTGCCAACACCAATGAGCATTAACTTCGAACTCATCTCCTAACAGTTGTAGATAGTGTTCACGCTCACAGCTCATGCCCCAAGTTTGTATACACCAATCTCTAACCTCTTGGAATTTTTTGAGTTTCTGAGCTTTGCTAAATCTATTAGCAATTACAGGGAAAGATCCATTTTTGATATCTACAACATAATGGAATATGTCCGAGCCGGTGAATCTCTTATCTGTTTTTCTAACAGTGATATTCATATGTGCTTACAGGTTTTTCTAAAGGTAAATCCGGGGCAGGTACAGGTGCCGCCAGTTACCACATAGGTTTCGCCTTTGGAACCCTTTACCACCTTGGCCGCACT
>Ga0209353_10000163_pt1 | contig 40129 bp, 38 predicted proteins | sample LauGreSpBDMM15SD_2_FD_187561 | JGI IMG/M metagenome (GOLD analysis project Ga0209353, IMG submission 187561) | Freshwater lake microbial communities from Lake Michigan, USA - Sp13.BD.MM15.SD (SPAdes) (version 2) | ecosystem: Environmental > Aquatic > Freshwater > Lake | place: Lake Michigan... | reverse complement strand
ACTTTTCCATTTGAGTGCACGTTTGGCTGCACTAGCCATTCCTGATGTTGGTGTATATGTTTTTGCCATACTTAGTCTCGATAAGCTAAAATAATTTGTTTACACATTTTAGATCTGACAATATCGTCATCCATAAATCGGACAACTTCAATATCCGGGATACAGTCTAGTCTGTGAATTGCGTCTGATAGTCCTGAGTCAGGAATATCGCTTTGATCTACATCTCCTGATATAATCATTTTACAGTTTTTACCAATGCGTGATAGCAACATTTTCATTTCTTCTTTTGTAGCATTTTGTGCTTCATCTAAAAGAACGATGCAATTATCAAATGTTGCACCTCTCATAAAGCCCAGTGGTTTAGGCTCAATTGTTTTTGCTTTTAACGCGTACTCATAGAAACCTTTTCCTAGGCTACGAGTAAACACATTGTCGAAAGGTTCTAGATAAGGAGCATATTTCTCCTCTAGTGTACCTGGTAAAAATCCTAGCCCACGTCCTGTTTCTACGTTGGGTCTAGTCAGAATTATTTTCTGAATACGTCTATGAAAGAGTTCTCCCGCAGCATATGTTGCTGCTACATACGTCTTACCTGTTCCAGCACTTCCCACACCAAATACTATTTGATTAGATTGAATTGCTCTTAGATACTCTGCCTGTATAAAGTTTAAAGGTTTTACATCAGTAAATCCATACTCTACTGGGTTACGTTCCAATTGAATTACATTGTCGCGTCTTGCTCTTTTACCACTTGCCATAAACTTCCTTGTAAGGTTGATAAAATTGGTCTGCCTGTTTATATTATAGCAGACCTAGGTTTGCTTGTCAAATATAAATTTACTTCTTCTTGGCTTCTTCAACTTTAGTACCTTCAAGTTTTTGGTGCACTTTAATAGTTTTGCACTCTTCTTGAGGTTTACCTGCTTTATCTAGCACAGGCTTGCCAGCTTTGTCTGTTTTTTCTTTGCAGACTTTTTTAGTTTCTGCGGCTTCGCAAGCTAGTGCAGAAACAAGTGCAAAACTAGCAATAACGGCTACAATAATTTTTTTCATTTAATTTCCTTAGTTGGTGCAAACTTTTCGCTTGCTGTAAATCCTAAACCTGCAACTACAATATACATCATAGAATCAAATAGTTTTTGATCTATGGGATGACCAAGTACCATTGCTATAAAAGCAGCAGCACATAATAAAAATGCTAAAAAAGTAACTACTCGTTTACTGCTGACGGCTGGATCTTGTGATAACATAGTTTTTATTGGGCCCATTTAAATCTCCGGATGCGGTGCTTGTTGAGGAGCAGGCTTACCATTAATATAAATAATGTTAGTACTAGGAGCACTAGTGCCGTTAAATCCTTGAGTAGTAGAAAACCCTGGATTAAATGTAGGTTCTATTTTTACTGGATTAGCTTTAGCATAAGTATTTGAATTTTCTTGTGCTTGCTTAATCATGTCGCGTTTCATGTCCATTTCTTCTTTGCTACCACCAGCTAACATAATTCCTGACAGCGTACCTGTTAAGAACGTAGCAATTGGAATAATCATTTCAAAAAACTTTTGATCTATAGGACTAATAGCATTTAATGGCTGGGTAATAAAAATAATTGAGTATAGCACTACAAACACAATTCCAGTTAGTGTAAGCGCAAGACAAATCCCAATAAAGAATTTTAGGCGCGCCATTAGCTGATCTTCAGTATAGATAATTGGATTACTTTCCACAGTTAGCTCCTTGTTTTTGTTGTACCACACAAGCACCTGTTGGTGCAAATGATTGATTATTTGTTTGATTTTGTCCATCTTTGGGAGGTCCTAGTCTTGGATCACGTTGGCCTTTAAAAATATGTTCTGGGCAAGTTCGGTTAACGTCACATATAGGTACTTTACAAAAATCTTTTTCCCAGTTTGCAGGGTCTTGGCATGGGTAGCGAAAGCTGTCTTTACCAAAAAATGCTAAAGCTACAGGTATTACCAGTAAAGCTATTGCCCACTTAAATAGTTTTATATCATTGTGCATTTATAGTCCCACTTTTCCTAATAGTAAAGCAACGATTTTATTTGATAGATCGTCTGGTAAGAATTTTAAAAATCCTAAAAACCAAAGTGCTACACTGCCGTATACAAATATTTTAAAACAAATATCGGCTGTTTTTTGATACTCGTTCATCTGCCGCACCTATTACCTGTTTGACAATATTGCATTAGTTCGTACCCGCCAATAAACATTATAAATAAAACAAAAGCGGCTCCGCCAAGTATCATGGCCCACTCATTTATTTCTTCTTCTTTTTGCTTACGCTTACGTTCTTGAGCATTAAAAAGTCTTATGTCATTAGCATCATCAGCATCCATGTCTGCTTGGCGTGCTTTGATCTTGTTCCAAACATCAATTTTGCCTGTTTGCATAAACAACATTTTGAGTTCTTCTTCAAAGGCTCTAGCTTGTTCTAGTGCCATCTCAATTTGAAGGGCAGTGCCCATGTTTGAGCCTTTTTTAGACTTCTTTGCTTCCATTAAAGCTTTAGTAGCCGTGCTTTTAGCATCAAACATTTTACCGATCATAGGAGCCAATGACCCTAAATCGTTGGCAACTTTTGCAGCTTTCTTGACCATAGAAATGGCCGACTGTATACCCGCTAGTGCGGTCATTGGATCTATCATATTACCCCCTATCGGCGTTTTTTACGCCATTCTAAACAAATTACTTTTCTTGAATACACGTCTCCAGTCCATGCCCATCTAACACATTCATATTCGTCAGGTTTGGCATAACTTAATGTTAATGAAATTAACCAAGCGGCAAACACCGCTTAGGCCCCTAGTACATGCTTGGCATGTTCATAGTGTTTTTTACGATCTTCTAGGCCGATAGTACCGCCGTTGATACGTTTGGTAAGTGTTAAGATATCGTCTTTATCTGCCCACTGATTTAAATTGTTTGTTTCCCAGAACCAGCAAGCTGACTGAGCTGCTCCTTCAAAAGTTTCCATATATTCGGAAGCTTCTTCAGGTGAAATTTCTAGGGAACTAGCAAACCAAAAGTAATTATCTTTGCCAGTTAATTGAATTAATCCGCGACCACAGTAACGATAACCATCGCCAGATTCTTCAGGGCCATTACCCATGCGATTGCAGTATACTTTATTTGCAATCATTTGTGGTTTGTTTGCAAATTGTGCTGCCATTTCGTCTGTGGGAAAATATTTGCCAAAAATCTTGCGTAATGTAACTGCACGATAGTTTAAGTTTTCCTTGATTGCACGAAAGCCGCCTGACTCGTGCGCACATTGTGCTAAAAAAGCCGCCATGCGTTGTGGGGTATTGATTTCGTATTGTGGCAATAACTGTACTAAAGCTTTGTGCCAGTACTCTATGTGAGGATTTTTCTCAACAATTTGTTTTAGTTGATCTAGTGTTAGTTCCATTATTTCACGCTTTCATAAATGGTTTTTTGTTCACTGTACCAACGCTGCCAAGCTTCTAGCTTAACAGCGCACATATAGTACTCAGTATAATTAACCGTTAAGGTTTTTGCTACGTCAGACAGCTTAGCTTCTTCTTGCAATTTTTGCAAGTTAGGACATGGTTCCTGAACTAGTGTACCAGGCGCTTGTGGAAACTTTGCTGTAACTGGAACAGTTGTGCAGGCACTAAGTAGTAAAACTAGTGATAATACTAATAACTTCATTTTGGTGCCTCTGCTGCTTGGTTATGTACTGCGACAAACTCTTTGGGAATTACGCAGTTAGCATCAAACTTAACGACTTCACGATCTACATAGCGAATTATGTCTTGACCACGTTGTTTTATAACTTGAGTTTTTACAACAGTTTTTTCTACAATATCGGTGTTAGCGACTGCAGATTTAGCTTCTGCGGCCGCAACTTTTACCTCTAGATCTTTGATTTTGGCTAACCAAGCGTCGTTGTTGCTTATAGCACCTATCATATAAATGCTAACAATTACTGTGGCTACGCTTGCTAATTTAATTAGTTGTGCGTTAGGCAATACTTTAACAAAATGCGTAACTAAAAATGCACCTACACCTGCTAATAGCAGCAAATAAAATATCCAATTAGGTAAAAATTGTAGTATCCACATATTATTCCATTAATTTAAGATTACTAAGTAATCGTGCATCACTAGGAGCAAACTCTAGTGCTTTCTTTACAAATTCTACAGCTTCTGTTTTAAAACCTAAATTCCAAGCTGCAATAGAAGCATAATCATAAGGTTTTTCAGTCCAAACAGTAGGGTCCATAGTGTATACTAGTGCTTTGTCTGTGATTGCTAATGCTGATTTACAGGCAGAATAGCAATCTAACCACATATTAAGTCTATAACACGTTTCTGCAAGCCCTACCCAAGGTTCGCGAGTATTAGGCGCTTCAGCAATAGCTAAGCGGAACATCTTAATTGACATTTCCCAATTACCTAGTTCTGAGTAACATTTGCCTAATAATCTGTATGCATAGCAACGTTCATTTTGCCAGGTTGCTTCTGGCATTGCTAAATATTTATTTAGGTAAACTATAGCTTGATCCCAATTATTGTAAAAAGTCAACTCTCGTGCGTGATAAAACGCATTACGAGGACAGTGCGGATCTTCTGCAATAGCTAACTCTAAAAGTGGCATATATTGACCACGTGACTTAGTATTATCAGGATGGTGGCTAACTAACAACATGTCAGTTTGCGCGTATATTTCTTTTGTGCGATTATCTGGTCGTGGATATTCGTGCACAGGATGATGCCAGTGATAACCTGTTCTATGATGAATTTTTTCATAGAAAAAACTAATGCCTTGACCCCAATCAAACTTATAACGCAAACGAGTTGTTTGTGCAGTCCAGACTCGTTCAATTTCTTCTCGCCAACCTGGCTCTAGGACTTCATCTAAGTCTAGCGAAATGCACACGTCGTAATCCCCAGGGATTAAATTTAGTGCCGTATCGCGCGCTTTGTCAAATCGCCAAGGTTTAACTGAAATGTTGTATACTTCAGCACCGTACTTTTTGGCTTCGGCAACTGTGTTGTCTGTGGAGCCAGTATCCGCAATTAAGATAAGATCAGCATCTATTGCGGATTTACAAAAACGTTCAACAAATTGTTCTTCGTTTTTACTGATAGCGTAAACTGCTATTTTCATTTTTATTATTTTGGTTAGTTAAAAAATTAGTACTAATTAAGTACTGTTGCCGTTAATGATAAAGGTATGTGTTGCTATTATTGAGCCACCTGTAGAACCATTTCTAAGTTCGATTGTATGAGTTGTTGGGCCTTCAGTTACACCATCATTGCGTGGTTGTATATAAAATTTGCCTGAACCATAAGTATGCTTTCTAGTAGTATTTGTTGGGCTGCCATAGCCAGGTCGCGTTACATTGTCAAAGTACTCTTCATTTTTAACGTATATTTTTCCTGCTGGTAAAGTTTGTGCCCATTGCGTACCTTCGTCTTTATTAATAGTCCAAGTGTAGTACTGCGAGCTTGGGTAGTTATAATTAATTGGAGTATTGTCAATAGTATAATATGCAAAATGACCATCAGGTGCTATAACTGGATATTCTTCACCAGTTGACAAATTAATTCCGTTAACTCTAAATTCGTAAGTAGGTCCTTCGGTTAAACCATTTTGAGTAATAGTATTATTCCAAACAGTATCAAAACTAAACGTTGGTGGTGCACTAGTATCTGCTATACTAATTACGGGACTTGTAAGCACTATAGGACCGCTAAGTGATGCTTCTCGTATTTCTATTTGAAAAGTTTCGGTGCCTTCAGTAGTATCATCTGGGTTAACAAATATTCCGAAACGACCTAGCTCTTCTCCGTATGGGTTATTGTACCAAGGACCCGGCGAAGGATACGCTGTTGCCCCCCAATTATTAGAATAAAATGTACCTGAAATTTGGTCAAAATCAGCCGCAGATGTTGTTATGTGTTTGATTCTCCAGTGCAGTAATCTAATTCCAGCACCTGAACCATGTACATAAAATTGAAAACTATTGGCGTTCAAGTTGTTACCAGTTTCTAGTAAAACAGGCGGTACTGGAACTCCTTGAGGCCAAGAATCAGAAGGGTAGGGCAATCCGGCGTAGCCAAAAGGACTACTAACAAAACTATATACAGCACCTGATGCAGGTATTGTAGTTGCACTTGTAAAACCCAGGGCTTTACTAAAACCTGTTGAAAAAGATAATGGCATTAAATATCCTTATCCAAATTTTGTTTGCGAAACATACATTTGCCAAGATCCATACATTTTATATATAAATATTACATAAAGATCCGTAGGATTAGCTGAAACAACACTAGCACCTCCTTGAAATTGTGGGGTTATTGTTATACCATCAATTTTGAAAGCGGTAGGATAATACGTAGTACCATATAAATTTCTAACAAAAAAGTTTACTGTTATAGATTCGCCATTATCAACAATTGAACTTAACGTAGTTGTGGCGTCACCGCGTATGTTTATAATAAAATTACTTGTTGCTTGATTGGTAAAAATTTTAATAGGCGCATTAAGAACATCAATATTTACGCCACCTGCTGCTTGTGACCAGTTAAAGGGGTCATCAAACAATACGTTTTCTTTAAAAGTTTTAATTGTTTTATTTGATACAGATTGTGAGCCTGTTAAAGTAACTAAATTACTAATGTCAGGAATAGTGCCTTCAGGCCCTTGAATACCTTGATCACCAGTGTCGCCTTTAACACCCTGTATGCCTTGAATACCTTGATTACCAGTGTCGCCTTTAACGCCCTGTATTCCTTGATCACCAGTGTCGCCTTTGATACCCTGTATGCCTTGAATACCTTGAATACCTTGAATACCTTGATCACCAGTGTCGCCTTTGACACCTTGAATACCTTGAATACCTTGATCACCAGTGTCGCCTTTGACACCTTGAATACCTTGCAAGCCTTGAATACCTTGATCACCAGTGTCGCCTTTAACACCCTGTATGCCTTGAATACCTTGTAAACCTGTTTGTCCTTGCAAACCGCTAGCTCCGCTAAGATCAGTTGTAAAAGTATAAGAACTTCCGTTCCATAAATATAGTCTAGAATCTTCTGGATTTTCTACATTACCAGTACTGATTACAGCAAATTGACCTGCTATAATTCCTGTTGGTGCTGTATCTGCCGTTAGTGCTGCTACACTAGAATATGTTTTTGCAATTGCAAATCCAAGTCCTGTGTCGCCTTTGATACCTTGTATGCCTTGAATTCCTTGATTACCAGTGTCGCCTTTGACACCCTGTATGCCTTGAATACCTTGATCACCAGTGTCGCCTTTAACACCTTGAGCACCTGTAGTTCCAGTAATACCCTGAATACCTTGATCACCAGTGTCGCCTTTAACACCTTGAATACCTTGAATACCCTGAATACCTTGATCACCAGTGTCGCCTTTAACACCTTGAGCACCTGTAGTTCCAGTAATACCCTGAATACCCTGAATACCTTGAGACCCTGTTGGACCTACTTCACCTTGAATACCCTGAATACCTTGAGGCCCTGTAGGGCCTGTAGGGCCTTGAATTCCTTGAGGTCCTGTAGGGCCTGTAACACCTTGAATACCTTGTACGCCTTGAATACCTTGAACACCCTGAGGACCTGTTGGGCCTTGCGTACCTTGAATACCTTGCGTACCCTGAGGACCTGTTGGACCTGCTACTGTTGATGCAGCTCCTACTAAGCCTTGAGCACCTGTTGGACCTGTAACGCCTTGAATACCCTGAGCACCTGTTGGACCTGTAATGCCTTGGATGCCTTGGATGCCTTGGATGCCTTGAGCACCTGTAGGACCTGTAACACCTTGAATTCCTTGAGCACCTGTAGGTCCTGTAGGTCCTGTAATACCTTGAGAACCCTGAGGACCTTGAATTCCGCTAGCACCACTTAAATCTGTTGTATAAGTGTATGCAGTACCGTTCCACAAATATAATCGTGCGTCTTCTGGATTATTACTATTACCAGTATCAATAATTGCAAATTGTCCAGCTATAATTCCAGTAGGAGAAATATCAGCAGTTAATGCAGCAACACTAGCGTAAATTTTTGCAATTGTAAAACCTAAACCTGTTGTTCCTGTAGGCCCTGTAGATCCCGTAGGTCCTTGAATACCTTGAGAACCTGTTGTACCTTGTGCACCTGTAGGACCTTGTATATTACCTGTACCTGTTACTGTTTGATTTGGCCAAGTACCCGTAATTGTAATATGAGAACCTTGTATAAGTCCTGGGGTAATTGTGCCTGTGCCCCCGTTGGCTACAGGCACAATTAATTCTGGATCTAGTGTCTTTTGAACAATTAGGGTCATAGTTATTCCTTATAATACTTGCGTATCGTTAATTTTGTATTATAGATGTGTTGATTTCAACCCAAGATCTTGTTTCTTCGTTCCAACCAAATATTTTACCTTCTTCAACTGGTATTGGTACTGGCGCTTCCCAAAGACAAGTAGTTTCATTTAATATCCATGAAGGAAATGGTTTTGGTGGAATAAATGCATCACGTAAAACATTATATGAATAACCAATACCTGCATAATTTTTGCGTAATGGAGTGCCCCCTAAAGTATGGACACCGCCAACTGTGCTGTAACTTGTTTGAATCCAAGATTCTGGATCACCAAACATACCGGTATCAATTACATCTTGCTCGATAACCAGAACTTTTGTAACAATATTGTTTATATCAATTTGTGCAAAATGACTCATTGTTAAATTTCCTTAAAATGTAATTGAACCAGAACTAGTCCACTTATATATTCTGTATCCGCCGCCTATGCTGATTGCTGGATTACCTGTTGTTGCACTTGCTGCACCATATGTATCTGGATAACGAACTATTACAACACCAGAACCGCCATTACTTCCTGCACTTGCATCAGTGCCACCGGCACCTCCACCACCACGATTTGACTCAGCATTAGCTGGTGAAAATGGTCTAGATGCATTTGCACCACCATCTCTACCAATTGCTAGAGTTGTAGGATTAGGTCTAACGGAACTACTATAAGTGCCACCACCGCCACCGCCTGAGTAAGTTATTAGTGTACCGGAATAATTACTACTTAAACCTGCACCACCATTGCCGTTGCCATTTGCATCAATTCCATTACCGGCAGAACCCATGCCGCCTCCACCGCCACCTGCAGTCAGATCATCAACGGTTAGTCCATAACGACCTTTACCACCGTTGTATCCTAATGTTCCTGTACCGCCAAAACCAGCAAATTGTACGTATGGTGATGTTCCTGCACCACCAGAAGAAGCATAAGTTGAACCACCACCGCCAGTGGCACCATTACCGCCTTGACCATTTGGTACAAAATTAGGTGCACCACCTCCACCGCCAGTTGCTGTTATAGTAGCAAAAGTTGATGGATTTCCAGCACTAGGCGTACCTTGTGCTACAGACGCTGGGCCGCCGTCACCAATTGTAACTGTGTATGTTGAACCTGCTGTTACTCCATATCCTGATGCAGTACGAAGTCCACCGCCTCCACCGCCTCCACCGCCAGAACCAAATCCACCGCCACCGCCACCTGCAACTACTAGATAGTCTACTGTACTAGTTGCTGTTGGTGCTGCTGTAGTAGTAATACTGTTACTTGCTAAGCTTGATGAACTAGTACCTATACTATTTGTAGCAGTTACAGTAAAAGTATAACTTGTACCTGCTGTTAATCCTGTAATATTAATAATACCACTACCTGCTTGGCTTAATGTACCTGTAATACCACCGGGACTACTTGTTGCTGTATAGCTTGTTATAGCAGAACCCCCATTATTAGCAGGAGCAGTAAATGCAACTGTAGCTGTTGTCTGACCAGTAGATGTAGCAGTTCCTATTGTAGGTGCATCAGCCGCTGAAATGGCTATTACAGTTATACTAAACACTCTGTTAGTATCTTGATTTTGTGCATCTGTTGAGCGAACTGTAAAGTTATATGTAGTAGAGCTAGCAATACTAGGAGTAGTACCACTAATAACTCCTGTAGAAGTGTTAAGAGTAATCCCAGGAGGTAGTGCCCCACTAACAACTAAATAAGAAACAGGTGCATCACCTGTTGCAGCTATTGTAGTTGAGAAACTTGTAGAAGTATTAGGAGTACCTAAACTACCGGATGCAGTAGTCCAAGCAGGAACGCCAGAGTACTGTATACCAGGTACGCTAATAGCTGAGCTACCGTCTGTGTTAATAACATAAAGAATATAACTTCCTGCAGTATTTGCAGGTGCTACAAAAGTAATTTGAGTTGCTGAAACACGAGTAACTTGATTTACTTGTACATCTCCAACTAATACAGCAACTCCAGTATTAAAATTAGTACCATTTAAGGTAACTGTATCACCACCTGTAGTATTAGTAGCAGTATCGTCACCTGTGTAAACAATAGAAGTAATAGTTGGAGAACTACCACCACCACCACCAGTAGTAGTGCCTGTGCCGCCTTTTTCAGGCGCAATAACTCCGGCAGCGTTTACGCCCAAGCCAAGTTTTGCTAAATTTGTTGCTATACTCATATAGACTATACCTTTACTTAATTAAAAGAGTTATATACCTAGACCCAATAAACCATTGCTGCTAAATAGCGCAAATATTCTGTACTATACTGAGATTTCAGGAAATAACTCTTTGTGTATGTACTCATGTACTTGATCATCGTTGAATCCTAATGTTTTTAATACTCGTGGAGTATGTGGATTACATTTTTGTTGCTGACAGTAGTAATTTTGCTTGTCAGTAAAATTGTTAGCTTCGACCATTTCTTCATACTTTAATAGTGGACGATATTTTGATATACTGTCTAAATAATAAATAAGCGACTTCTTTGAAATTTCTAACAATACTGCTAGTTCAAAATCAGTATTAATATTACCTGCCGCAACCATGCGGTTTGAAAATATATTTCTTGCCCACTCAGGCAGCTCTCGTGGTTTTGCCCACGATGTTGGCTCTACAAATTCTTGAAACCACTTGCACATTGGGTGTTCAGGATCACCTGTAGGTGAAAAATCTAAAAACGCGCCTGTGATTTTATTTGTACCTGCAATAATATCAAACCCATAAATAGGGGCTGCATCGTATGTGTGTGGAAAGATGCATAAATGCATCATGTAGAGTTTCTTTGATTCAGATACGTCAATAACATCTAAGTTAGCTCTGCGAACCCAAGCACTTGAAAAATTCTTGGTGTACCATTCTGAGGTGACTTCACTTGGCGAAGAAAAAGCTCGTGCCGCAAGAATTGCTTCCAATTCTGCAGCATGAGCTTTTAATTTATTGAATATTGTGCTCATCGGCTAACTCTGTAAATAGTTCAATAGCAAATGCAAAACATTCGTTTGCTTCTGCAGCCATATTAACGTCTAGTTTTTGACGTAAAGCACTAATCAATTCGCTCCGATTACTAAAGTCATACATAGTGGTAGTGCCAGGAACAACACGTTTAATCATCTGACCTCCGTACAGGTCGCCCATATGACGAACATATAAGTGCGCTAAAATCTGATTATCACTTAAATTTCTATTGGTTATGTAATTGATATATTTTAGTGTACTAGGATACAATGTTGTTTTGCTTTTTGGTAGATTATCAAAATCATTGCCAATTTGCTCACTACGCTCTAACCCATCTAAGCCGTTTAAAAGGCCTTTTCTTTTAGCCACTGCTTCAAGAGAATAATAAATTGCTTGCTGATTATACAAAAAATCAGCATAAACATTTTCAGGAATATTACCTGTTAACAAAAGCTTGGTAAAAGGATGAGCTTCTGCAAGTTCATGGTTACTGTGCGTTAGTTCTTTTAGTGTGGTCATAGACTCGGTTTGTTTTTGTCATGTCAGCACAAGTATACTTTTGGTAACTTGCTTGTAGCTGTTCAGGCATTGGTATTGTTTCAATAGGTACGCCAAAACTCTCAGCTACTTCCTGGAAGCTTTGTGTAGTTCCTGTACCAATATTAAATATGCCTGATTCTTGACTGTTTAGAAAAGCCAGATGAGTAGCAATTACTTGCTCAACTGGTACAAAATCTCGTTGATATTTGTTGCTATTTTCAAATACCTTTATTTTACCTGTTTCACGAGCTTGCTTAGCAAACTGTTGGTAAGGGCTTGCCTGTGAGCCTTTGTGATCTTCACCAAGACCGTAGACATTAAAATATCTAAAACCTTGTACTACGTTACCGCCTTGGTGCTGCTGATGATAGCGTTCAAATAAGTACTTTGACCAAGCATATGCATTACGTGGATCAACAGGTGCAGTTTCTGAAAAATCTGTTCCTAAACCGTATACGCTTGCGGAACTTGAATACTGTAAGTTTACTCCGTAAACTTTACAAGCCGCAAAAAGTTGGCGGCTGAAATCGTAGTTTTGTCGCATAATCTTGTCAACATCACGCTCGGTGGTTGAGCTGATTGCGCCAAGATGAATAACCCAGTCTTGTTCCATAACACTGGGCATATTGCCGTCGTCCCACTCAAAAGTACTAATCTCGTGGTTAGTATTTTCTAAGGCTTGCAACATATTTTTGCCAATAAAGCCACGGTGTCCTGTTAATAAAATTTTCATTTAAAGTATTGTTCTGCGTTAATAGCTTTGTCGTCAATCCAGACGTCGTATGCTGGTTTACCTGTTTTAGCCGAAGTATACTTACAGCCCCAACTTGCTAATTGGCTAAGAGTTAATTCTAGCCAGTCAACGCCACTATTACTGCCACGGGCTGTCCAGTAATGTATTTCATGCCCAGCATCGTATAATTCATTAATTTTTGCAATACGATCTAGCAGAGGTTTGCTGTTTGGATAATCATTGCCTTGAGTTACGCAAATAGTATTATCAATATCTACAGTATATTTCATTGCTGACTGTCACCTTTGGCAACACGATAATTATCTTCTACTGAATCTGGTGTTGAAACTTCTATAATTGTGCCTGCTTCTAAGCAGATTAACTGATGTGGTAATAGTGGCGGATTGTGCCATACGTCACCAGTATTAAGTTCATACTCTGTTTGATTAGCGTTAGCTGTATTAATAGCTATAACTTTAAACTTACCGCTAAGCACATACCAAGTTTCGTCTTTGTGGGCATGAAAGTGCATTGAAAAACGAGCACCTTGATTAAACTGCAATAGTTTACCACAATACTTATCGTTGGTAGCCCAGATATTTTCTGAACCCCAGCCTTTTTCTACAAAACCTTCAAGCCTCATTTATTTCTTCCAGTTTAGGTGCATAAACACCCATATGTTTGACCGTTATTGCAGCTGCACGGTTAGCAAATTCTATAGCTTTAACCATGTCTTTGGTATTTAAAAACTCATAAGTTAGTGCTGCTAGAAAAGTGTCGCCTGCTCCGCAAACGTCTGCTACTTCTACAATAGGAGCAGGGTAGACAACATCGTTATAACGTGTACCATATTTACCAAGTGTTACAATTAGTTGACTAGGAATTGTCTTAGCAAGTGAATTTTCTAAGCTATTGATCTTTACAATTGTACCTTCAAACTTAGCTAAATCTGTTTTCTTAGTGTCCACAAATATTGGGCAAGGAAACATTCTTATTAGCTGCTCAACTAGTTCATAACTAACGCAACCTTTGTTATAGTCACTAATAACTACTGCGTCAAACACAGGTGGCAGTTGGTACTCAATCTCAAAAGGCCCACCAGTAGCGTCTTGATCTAAACGCATAATATGTTGGTTAGATTTAACGTCAATAAATCTTGTTTTTACACTGCCTTTAATTGTCAGCAGCTGTACTGTACAACCTAAAGATTTTAAGTTTTCTTCTACATTTCCTGCCATACCTCTGCGTGTTTCTTCACGTTCTGGCACAAATACAGGAACAGGTGCTTCGGGGCTTAATCTATCAATGTGACCATATACATACTGGTCAACACAAGTGTCGCCTATTAATAAAATCTTCCAAGATTTGGGTACTTGAGAAAGGTGTTGTTCTATTATAGAATCTAAGTTGCTTTGCATATTCCGAACCAATTACGGTTTTATCTTTATAGTCAGACCCAACAATCATTATATCAGGTCTAAGTATTTTTACTGTTTGTGTTAATTCTACGTCGCTATCAAAAATCACTACTTCATCTACTGCTTTTAGATTTTGTAATAGCTTCATTCTATTATATTGTGGGTTGACAGGTCTATCCAAACCCTTTTTGCTGGCGACTCGGCTGTCCGAATCTATTGCCACCAGTAAAAAGTCACCTAGACTTTTTGCGTAGTTCAGCAAGTCTAGGTGTCCTGGATGTAAAACGTCAAAAGTGCCGTTTACAAATATTTTCATTTTTTAATTTTAACTGTTAAAAGCTTATTATACTCTGGTAAATACAAATAGTCAATACCAGATTTACTCAAGGTCCACAGAGCATCGTCAAGGGTTTCTACCAGAGGTTCGCCTCCTAAATTAAAGCTTGTGTTAAAAATAATGGGAACACCCGTTTTATCTTTAAAAGCTTTGATTACGTCATAATAATGTGGATTTTCTTCTCGTGTAACTGTCTGAATACGGCAAGTACCATCAACGTGAATAATTGAAGGAATTTTTTCTTCAATACCCGGCTGGCAGTTAACAGCATACATCATGTGTGGACTGTTAGGCATGCCGCGAAGATCAAACCATTCGTGAACGTCTTCTTCTAAAATAGATCCTGCAAAGGGCCTAAAGTATTCACGATGTTTAATTTCATTTACAAAGTCTTTGCCATCTGCAAAAGTAGGGTCAAACATTAAACTACGATTACCTAGTGCACGAGGTCCATTTTCTGAACGGCCTTGGAACATTGCAACAATATTCTTGCCTGTCATTAAATTAACTACGTCTTCTTTAGTAGCGCTATGAACTTCTGCTTCATACTCTGCAGCAATACGCTCAATATCTTCTTCAGAATAATTATATTGCGGGCCTAAATAGATTTCACGCGGATGTTTTGTATTAGCTGCATCAGGTTCCGTCATATGATAGAATAACAATGCCGCGCCAATAGCCGTACCGCCGTCGTTTGAAACGGGCTCAACATATAGTTCAACACCACGTTTAGATAGTTCTGTTAAATAATAATAGTTAGCTACACAGTTTAAAGCGTAACCGCCACTTAATACTACTTTATTTTTACCAGTAGTTTCTACCGCTTTTAGGATAAGGTTAAGAACCTGTTCTTGAGTTTCAATTTGGCAGGCATAAGCAAGGTCTCTACGATTTTGCAGTAGTGTGCAATTATCAATATGGAACCCTGAACTTAATTCTTTATATGCCATATGACTAACTTCAGCTCCATTAGGCATTTGTGGTACAACAACATTAGCGTTTGAAAGAGGTATTACAGTATCAGAACTAAATAGTTTTGGAATATTATTGTTGGGTTTACCATATGGAAATAATCCCATAGTCTTTCCAGCTTCAATACCTTGAAAGCCACAGTATTCTGTAACGGCTTCGTAAACTTTAGTAATTCCTGCATGTCCGCTCATTACTACTTCGTGAGTACCTTCTTCACCTAGTTTTTCGCTAGGCTCTTCTAAGTTATGAAAAACTGGTACAGCACTTCTAGAAGCGTAGTGTTTATACAGTGTTTTAAAAGGTTTAGCATACTCGCAGTCAAAAATAGACTCTACTTCCCATAACACAATAGTTTCATTTTTATAAACAGCAGGCATAGAACTGCCAGCACCATCTACAATAACTGCCACCGCGTCTTCATAGCCACTACGATAAAATGCAGCAGCAGCATGAATTTTGTGATGCTGACTACTAAGATCAATTACTTGAGGGTGCTCATCCGGGGTTCCTAGTTTGCCATCAATTAAACCTAATTTTCTGGCAAGACCTGCATAAATGTTGTCACCATAAAAATCTACTTTTCCGCAAGTTTCTGCTAAACTTTGAGTATGAGAAACCACAATAAAATCTACTTTTTTAGTATATTCTTTTACTTTCATCATAGCGGCATAGGGTCCACCATCATACTTAGCCCTACTTAATCGCTCTTCTTCAATAGCAAAAATAATTTTACCATCTTTTAATAAACATACGCCTGCGTTATGTCCACGACTAATTCCAAGTATATATCCTGTTTTTTCCATTTATGCCTCTTTAGCAATTACATCTTCAATCAAACTAGTAGGCTTTTTTGCAAAATCTGGCATACTTTGGGTTTGACTGGTTATTGGTTTAACGTTTGTAGCAAAATCCTTTTTTGCTTTACTAACGCCTAATTTGTTTTCTACACTTTTAATAATTTTAGTGTAAGTATCAGTGCTAAGAATCATTGAATCTTCATTATTTCTTTCAGCATCTGTATCATGAGTTAACCTGATTGGAGTATACGTTCTTGTTGCTTTTCCATTATCAATAATAGTAAAATTTTTGTTATCTGGATAAGATATATTTTCAGGAAATGTTGCTCCTATTACTACTGTAGTAGGTTTATTTAAAGCATGAGCTAAATGTTGCCCAACACTATCACATCCTAAAAAGTAATCACAAGCTTTAATAACTCCTGCCCATTTAACTAAATCTATATTTTCTGGAACTGCTGCATGTAATTCCCTGTCTGTAGGCACTTTAAAAGGTAACATTAATATTACTGCATAATTTTTGCTTAAATCAGTTACTAACTTAATAGTATCGTTTAACTCAAAACTTCTACCACTGGTATCAAATACAAAATTGCCTTCTAGTTTTACGCCACTTCCAAACGGCTGTACAACTACGCATTTTTCTTTACCAAGTTGCGCTTTTACTTGATTTACTAAATTATACCCATATACTTGTTCAGCTTTACCAAGTTCTAAATTGATCGGTTTAGAACTTGGTACGCTTTCTAAGTTGTTTATAATTTTGTCAAATGCTTGAATAAGATTAGCTTTTTGGTTAAAATAAGCATTTAATCTATAAGGTTCAGGACATTCAACTTCTCTATCTTTTAGTTTTTGTTCAAAAAGATTTTTATGGGCAACATGATACACATTATTTCTTAAAGTTGGACTGAGTAAAAATAACTCAGGCCATGCTTCAGCAATAATAACTACATCTTTGTCGATATTATTTTTATAGTACTCTAGAGCAGGTAGTGCACATAGTACTCTGCCTGCTCCCCCATTTATTGCAAATGCTTTTTTCATAAATAATTATTAAGTTTAAATTTTTGTTTTTAATTCCAACTAACACAAACCATACCAAAGCGTCCAGCATCACCACCAACAGAAGCACCGCCGCCACTCATTGCTAAAGCTGATCCGCCTGCTCCGGGAATACGCAAGTATCCTGCTGGAGCACCGTAATAACATCCTCCGTAGCCTCCGCCTTGGCAACTATTACCATTAGGATACATAAATTCCGTTACACATTTTTCAAATCCAACCACGGGTGTAGATACTGAGCAAAAACCAGCCTCTAAACTAGTACTAAGAGACATTGCTGGCCATAATCCTTGTACGCCCCAATATTGTTGATTGCTATTAGTATCGCCACATTTTACACACCAGTTTGCCTCTCCGGAAAAAGCATGGGGTACATAGTTGTTATCACCACCACTGTCCCAGCAAAAATTCCACCCGGAACACTGACTAGGAGCACAACCATCTTGCGCAGGATATTGTGTATTATTAGCAGTTGCTGTAGAACCAACCTCTTTAGCCCAACAGGTTGCACAACTTCTAGCACCCATGGCGCAAATACTTATACCTGGCCCAGTAATATAGCTAGGAGAGTTACCAAGTCCAGGGGTTGTTTCGTTTGCATAACAGCAATACGAACATCCAGCGCATAGTGTATACACAGCGCCAGCAGTTACATTCATTTTTGCTAGCATATATGCACCACTTGGTCCAAAGGGTGCACCACCGCAGCAACACTGCCCACTATTACTTCCGCCTGGGCCCCATATTTGAAACTGTACACTGGTTACACCTGCTGGTACGGTCCACGTACAACTAGCATCGCACCTCCAATAGCTTCCGTCAGTATTACACACTTTGAAACCATTTGTCCGTGCTTCAATATTTGGGCTAACCCAACATTTCCAAGCATCTGTTACTACCTGTTGATCTCCAGAAATTGGGATAGTACACCAATCTTTACTTGTTAGAAGAGGCCAACCTGTTAAAGTTCCTGTAGTACCTTTAAAACCAGCATTAGTTGATAAACTGGGAACTCCAGTCGTACTTTGTGTTTTTAAGTAGGCAACCAAAGTTTTTTGATTTTCAATCATTGCCGAACTTGCTAATATATCGCTCATATTTATTCCTTAAATTTGTACTGGGGCTGGCGCAGCTACAGGAGGAGTTAATGTATTGAATAAAGCCATTAACTCAGCGGGTATTTCTGGAACATCGTTTGGAACAGTAATAAATTTCCATACATAAGCCGTTTTTACTTTAGCTACATATGCTGAAATAATAGCTAAATAAGCTTCTACTTTTGCACGATCTTCTGCGTCAAATTCGTAATCAGCTAAATATTTTTCTATTAACTGTTGTTTTTGTAGTGCAGGCGTTAAATTAGGGTTTGGCTGATTCTTTGTTATTGATACCAAAGATAGTGTTCCTGTTTGACTACTTAATACATCATAGTAGTCATTTAACTTAGGGTTACTTATTGCATAATATACGCTACCATCATAATTTATTTGTTTGGTATGAGTATATTGATGTGGTGTTAATTCTGGTTGTAAAATAATTGCTGCAGCTAACTCGGCTTCGGTTGCAGTAGCAATTTCAACAGCTACTGCAATTTCATTTTCACGTACTTGTGGTTCTGCTGCATATGTAACAGGACTAACAATTACACTAGTATCTGTTTTTTCAACTAAAAACCAGACTTTGTCTGGCCCTGAGTATGTAAAATCAGCTGTTTTATTTTCTGAAAAATCGTTTACCCAAAGTTCATTGGGTATTTTTATTGTTAAAGTTTTTTCCATGATTTATACCTTATGCCCAACTAACTTTTACCATACCGGTTCTGCCCCAGTCACCATATAAACTTGTACAGCCGCCAAAAGCGCTGTTAAACATTCCGCCATGACCAGGAATTAAATTACAACCTGAACAAGCTTGAACACCTCGGCCACCACAGCAAGTACTTGTAAAACAATCACACGTAACTGGACTCATTGCTCCATTTGGTAATGGTAGTGAATATGTACAAACATTACCATACGAGTTTGCGTTTATCATCATAGCAGCATTTTGACTTTTAAGGCCATAAACTGTGGCATTACTAGCTGTACCAAAAAAGCTTGCCGCAGCTAAAAAGTCTCTGCGTAAGGGGCCTGTTGGTACACTACCCATACAAGTAGAAGCAAGGCCACTTCCACATATTCCAATACCGCTGCTGCTTCCTCCGTAACCTTGGCCAGCCCATTTAGTATTACCAACAGCCGTTAGATTTCCTAGTTGGCACATAGTATACAACAAGTTAGCGCAACCGCCCAGAGTACAAAAATTTGTTAAACCTGCTCCAGTAACAAAACTAGGGCATCCGCTTACATCACAAGTTTGTGAGCAATATGACTGTGCGCTACTTGCAGCACCAGCACATAGTACGTATGCTTGTCCTGGTGTTACCGTCATGCAAACAGAAGCGTAAGCGCCTGAATTACCTGTGGGTCCAAAGCCGCAACAAAGACCTGCTTGGCTGCCTGCTCCAGCTCCCCAAAGCTCAAATCGAGCTTTAGTTGCGCCTGCGGGTACAGTCCAGGTACAAGTTCCTCCATCTCTAAAGTAAGTACCTGCATCATACACACATATTTGACCTACTGGTGTAGGTATTTTTGGTATTACTGCGGTCCATAAAGGATAACACAGAGGATTAGTAAGTATTTTGTCGAGATCTACAGGTTCTCCTAACAGATCTACTCGCATATCTCTAGTTCCTTTAGAGATAGCGTTATGCATTAATATATCTGACATATATAATTTCCTTAAACTACGGTAATGGTTTTTATACTACCATCAGTTTCGTTGTATGTAAGAGATACTGATTTAGTAACCCCCGCTTTTATTTCTTGATAACTATTAACTACAGTTTGTAGTTGTACATTACCAAATGTACCATAAACAACATTAGTAAAATTAATACCTGTGGTATCTTGCATTGCAGTTACCCTTGGGGCATTGCGAATAGTACTATAAGTAATAGTACCTACACTAGTATAGTTTACTGTTTTATCACCTGAATTGTTGTCTACATAAGTTTTTACAGCAAATTCAGTAGGTACAGCATTATTTGAATTACCACTCATTGTACCATCACTAGAGAACTCATTAATAAGTTCACCAAGCTGAGCACCAATTGATCCTAGTTTCAAACTAGTTAAACCTGCCAAATCGAAAGCAGAAGCATTTAGAGTTGCACGTCCAGTAGCTTGATCAATACGGAAGTATTCACCTACGCGGAAATTACCGTCTTGGTCAGTAGACACAAAGTAAACACGACCTGGATATGCTTCATCAACTTCGTTGCCTTGAGCAGAAGGTTGAGTAGGAGTATTTGGGTAATTAGTAGTAGTTGTTCCACCTGTACCAATACTTAAAAAGTCATGTCCTGTTAAACGAATTTGTGAATATTTATATCTTATTGTAACAGAAGAACCACTTGGACTTCCAGTCGGTTTTTCTTGTGCTAACACTATAGCTACTTTACTTGTAGCGTCTACATAAGTACCTGTTACACTTTGTATAACATAACTAATTGTATCGCCTGCAATACTAATAGAGGCTCCAGGAGTCGGTAAAGTAGCTAAGCCTGTTACTACTAGTATAAATCCTTTTTGATTTTCTAAAGCGCCAGCACTTACAACACCGGTACCGCCACTTGTAAATGTTAGTGGATTACCTAGTGTAAATGTTCCAGTAGCACCAGTAACATAAATTTTATTAGCGTTAGACTGTACATTAGTTACTACGGCTGTAGCAGCTGTAGCAGTATTAGTAACTGTATCGCCTACTGAAATGGTACCGCCAGTATACAAAAAGTTTATTTGTTGTCCGTGTACAGTTCCAGTTACTGGAGTCTCGCCTGCTAAAAAGCCTCGGCTAGTTGCTCCCCAGGTTCCGTAGCTGTTGTTACCATTAAGTGAGCGAATAAATCCACCGCCAGTAGCAGTATATCCAAAATAATTATAATAAGTAAAACAGCTAACAATTTCAGCTTTACCGCCATCTTTTACCCAGAAACCTATACCGTTGTCGTTAATACAAGTGTATGCGTGGAAAATCATACTTTTGTTGCCTGTAGCATTAACACTACCATCAACTAGGGCAGCAATAGCACCTGATCCAATAAAAGAACACTCTAATACATAAGGAGATTTAAACAATATAGGAGCACTAGGATTTAACCTTACTACTACACCTCTAATAGTAGAAGTAGTAATGTCTGCGGGAGTAGTTCCAGGGACCCAGCCAGTCATACCTTTAAACGTCATTCTGTTTAAAATAGAACCGTCGTTCATTAAAAACATAGAAGAATTAATGTTTAAAATAGAACCATCATCACTAGCACCGCTCTTAGGCTGAACAACTACGGTACGTTGATTGTCTCCGACAATAGCTACGTTTGCCGGAACTGTTATAGGTAATTGCTCGTTATAAACACCTGTACTAACAAAAATTGTACCACCATTAGTACCAATATTATCACAAGCATAACGAATAGAAGCAAACGGAGTAGCTAAATTTTTACCAGCAGCTACTGTATCTGTTCCGTGTGGTGCTACATATCTAACGTTTAAACTTTCAGTAGCTCCTAACCAATCAATAGCATTACCAGCTGCATTAACTGTTAAACTTCTACCAGTATCTCCTGCTTCAAGAGTAGGCAGTAAATCTGAAGCACCTACAACAAATTCTTGCCATTTACCCGCCGATAAATCAGTAGTAAAATCAGAAGCAGCAGTATGATCCTGAGCAGCTATGTAGACACTACCTGTTGCATTTTTAACAATGTCATCTTTAACATAAGCTGTAGTAGCTGTCCAAGCAGCTTTCCATTGAAAACCGCTTGCAAATCGTGTCCATCTAGACGCAGCTAAATCAGTAGCAAAAGTTGTGGCTGTGTGTTTTAAGAGACATACATAAGTTGTTCCGCCACGAATAACAATATCATTTATAAAGTATTCGGTACCAACTGTCCAAGTACCTTTTGTACGGAAACCTTCCGTAAATACTTCCCAGTAACCCGAATTTAAACTACCATTAGATAGTGTAGGTAATTGATTAGTTGAATTAGTTGTAGCTTTAAAAGTATTAGCGCCAAAGCTAACAACTCTTCCTGCAGCATAAGCTGTTGCTGAGCTCCATGCTCCTGCAAAAGATATACCGTCTACTAGTTTATCCCAATAAGTTGTATTTATAGGATTATTAGCAGTACTATCTATTTTAGCTATATATGCCGATCCACCATATGTTACAACGTCATTTCTTTGATATGCAGTTGCGTCTGAATAGCTAGCTTCATATTGAATACCGTCAGCAAATTGCGACCAGTATGTAGCATTAGGGGGTGTATTTGCAGTGCCATCAGCAATAGCAATATATACTCTACCACCGTAGGCAATACCATCACCAACTTTATAAGCTGTTGAAGCGCTGTACACACCTGTAAATTTTATACCTTCTACCAACAAAGACCAAAAATTGGTAAGAGTTGGTATACGTCCGGCCTCATTAACAGGATAAACGTAAACGTAAACATTTCCACCGTAACGAACGCAATCGTTGTATTCGTATATAGTAGTTGACGACCAGTTGCCTTGAAATGATAGGCGTAATTTTCCTAAGTCAAGAATTTGTCCCATTATAGAATCCTCATTAATAATTTATTTTTCCATACTGTACTATTATCACCCCAGTAAAATAGTACGCTGTTCTTTGACCAAAACCATGCTTGGTATTGATTTCTATCTATGTTATATACTGGTTGTGGTAAACTAACGGGCTCATTGCCGTCTAGAATATTCATATATAATTTCCCAGTTGTGGGATTAAAATTAAAACCGTAAAATACCTTGTCAGCTATTTCTGTAGCTGTGTCAAGAAACGTATCTGGTTCAAAAGTTCCAGCCATTATGCTACTCCTTGTAATATAGAAAAGACAGCATCTATACTGGATGCTAATCCAGAAGAGATAACTAATATATCTCCCGCCGTTAGTACTAGTTTAGTACCCTTGAATACGTCAAAAGCATCGCCCGCCTCAATACGCTTATTTTTTTGAAGATAAGTATCTGTAGTACCTCTGCGAAGTATTAAATTAATAGGTACTGATGTAGTCAAAAGATTACTTAGATTACCTCCAATAACAATTGACTTTTCAGTAGCAGTAAAATTAATTACTTCAGTAGTACCTACACCCCTTGAAATTGCATTTATAAATATTGTTGCCATATTTTTATCCTAACGCTATTGCATAGACGGTTGCTGCATTTGTAGCAACTTCTTCTATAGATTGAGCACTTACTGAGTCACCTAATAGCTCTCGGACAATTATTTGAGCTCCACTATTTAGTGTTGGGGAAGTAATTGTTAAAGTAGTTCCAGAAACAGTATAATCAGTAGTAGGTCTTATTACTACACCATTAACTACCACAAAAATAGTATTAGCAGTTAGTCCAGCATTAATTGTAAAAGTATTTGTACTTCCATTTGCCGTAAAAGATTCTGTTACCATGCTGTAAGGAGTAGTACCTACTGGACCAGTTGGTCCTTGAGCACCTTGTAATCCTGTTAGTCCTTGAAGACCTTGTGCACCTGTGGGTCCTTGTAATCCTATTGATCCTGTAGGGCCTACTATTGTTGATGCTGCTCCTGTAGCACCTGTTGGTCCTTGAGCTCCTTGTATACCTTGGTCACCTATAGGACCTTGAGGTCCTGGGATTATTGATGCAGGGCCTGCAGGGCCTGTTGGACCATCACCAACCATTTCTCTAACTACAATTTGACTAGCAGTTGTAGGAGCTACTGTAAGTGCTAAATTAGTACCAAGAACTGAATAATCTGCACCTGGTCTTAATATTGTATTATTAACAATTACTAATAAATTACTAACACTAAGATTTGCGGATATAGGAAATGTAGTTGTAGTATCATTTCCTGTATAAGTTCTAGTAGTAATTATAAAGGGGAAACCGTTACCTATAGGTCCTTGTATACCTTGGTCACCTTTGAGACCCTGTGCACCTTGAATACCTTGTACACCTTGTGTACCTGTAGGTCCTTGAATACCTTGAGGTCCTTGAACACCTTGAGGACCTTGAATACCTTGTGCGCCTTGAATGCCTGTTCTAGCAAACGTAATAAGAATATCTTCAGAGTTTATAAAAGGAGTAAAACTGCTTCCACTAACAAAAGAACAACCTATATTGAAAAAGCCTTGCTCTTCGGAAATTGAAGCTATTGTAAATAATCCAAATACTGAAAGATTAGACTTCTTAGAGATTCTAAAGTGACCTTTTATAGAAGCAGAAGAATTATTAATGCCTCTTACGTATTCCTGAATATCTGATGAAGTATCATCCAGATCATCAATTCGCATTATTGTTGCGACATTGAGAGAAGCATTATTGAACTTTAACTTTCCTGGTCCCGGGTCACTGTCTACTACATTAGTATCAAATGTATAATCAAATGACGCACCACCAAAGTTACCGTCATTACCTTGTACACCTTGCGCTCCAGTAGGGCCTATTGGGCCTGAAGAATAAGGTAAGGAATTCCAAGCTGAGACTCCGTTACCAATCTTAAACTTTTGTGTGTCTAATTCTGCACAAAGCTCACCTTCTCCAAGAACAGGATTAATACTAGCCCATTGTGCCGCGGTGCCGCGTCTTAGTTGAACCTGAATTGCCATTAAATTACTCCTCCCCCATCAATTAAGGGTAAACCACCATAAACAGAATCAGGGCGTCCGCCATCTAAATTGATCCCTTGAAGTGTACTTGTTAGTGTTAAACTTTTTGGACTTGTTGCGTTATTAGTATTAAGTATAATACCAGATCCTGCAACAAATTGTAACGTTGATTGTCCTGTTGCTACTAAACTTGTTTGCCCATTAACTGCTAAAGTGCTGAATGCGTCGGATAGACCGCCGCCACCACCGCCACCTGCTAGTGCGTTTAGCGTACCATCTTCAGTTATTGTTAAATTATTACCAACTTTAATACCACCTAAGGCAGTTGTAGTTGCTGGTGAAAGTGTTGTTGTGCCATTTTGACCTGCAGGTCCTTGAGCACCTGTAGGTCCAGTTAACCCTGTAGCACCTGTAGGTCCTGTAGTACCTGTTAACCCTGTAGCACCTGTAGGTCCAGTTAAGCCTGTAGCACCTGTAGGTCCAGTTAAGCCTGTAGCACCTGTGGGACCTGTAGTACTTTCGCCACTGCCTCCTGTACCAGGAGGACCTTGCGGTCCTGTTGGGCCTTGTGGGCCTGCTACTGTTGAGTCTAAACCATTTGTACCTTGAGTACCTGTTGGTCCTGCAACGCCTTGGGCACCTGTAGGTCCTGTAGTACCTTGAGCACCTGTTGATCCTGTTGGTCCAGCTACTGTTGAAGCAGCACCTGTAGCACCTGTAGGTCCAGCTACTGTTGAATCAGCACCTTGTGCACCTGTAGGTCCTGTAGCACCTTGAGCACCTGTAGGTCCGTTTTTATCTAATACGTTAATGTAACCAATCATTCCACTGTGTATTACACACTGGTAAACTATTTGGTTTGGAGCATCATAAGGTACTCTATATATAACAGGTGTTCCTGTTGCATATTTTCCTGCAACTGGATCATTATTTTCCATTCCAGGAACTGCAGTAGTATTTCCACTTGCTAATCTAAAAGCTAGTGGGTGTGAGCTAGTTATATTTTGTAAATTAAAATATATTAATTCGCCTCGTACTACTGTAATAGTAGGAAAATTACCTGTAAAATTATTTACAGTGTAATTAAATCCAATATTATTTAGTACGTATAGCTGACCACCTTGAATACCTTGTGCACCTGTGGGACCTGTAATCCCTTGTGTACCTGTTGGGCCTGCAACTGTTGAGTTAGCACCTGTAGGGCCTTGAATACCTGTTGGTCCTGTATCGCCTTGCGTACCTGCAATACCTTGAGTACCTGTAGGGCCTGCAATACCTTGAATACCTTGAGCACCTGTTGGGCCTGCAATACCTTGTGAACCTGTAGGACCTGCAATACCTTGTGAACCTGTAGGACCTGCAACTGTTGAGTCGGCTCCTGTAGGACCTGCAATACCTTGATCGCCTTGAATACCTTGAATTCCTTGAGTACCTGTAGGACCTGTAGGACCTGCTAAGCCTTGTGAACCAGTAGGTCCTACTAAGCCTTGAATACCTTGAGCACCTGTAGGTCCTGCAGTACCTTGAGTACCTTGCGGACCCTGTAGCCCGCTAGCACCGCTAAGATCTGTTGTATAAGTGTATGTTGAACCATTCCAAAGATACAGTTTTGAATCATCTGGATTCTCTACATTACCTGTATCAATAATTGCAAATTGTCCTGCTACAATTCCTGTTGGTGCAGTATCAGCTGTTAAAGCAGCAACACTAATATAAATCTTTGCAATTGCAAAACCAAGACCTGTAGACCCTGTAGGACCTACATTACCTTGAATTCCTTGAATTCCTTGTGCACCTGTAGGACCTGCTACTGTTGATGCAGCTCCTGCTATACCCTGAATACCTTGAGGACCTTGAATACCTTGAGGACCTTGTTCACCATAACCAATACTTGTACCACCAACAGATAAAAATCCACCACTAACACTAATAGGTGTACCACCTAAATCTATGGTATTTGCTGTAAAATAACCTGTTCTCCAACGTTTAGTGGGAGAACCTAGATCTTGTACACCATTCTGTGCCGGTATAATATGGCCAATAACGTTAGTTAAGTCAATTGAGGGGCCTGTTGGACCTGTTGGCCCGTCACCAATCATTTGTCTAACAACAATTTCTTCACCGGTAAAAGGTGCTGTTGTAAACGTTAATGTTGTTCCACTTAGGGTATAATCTGTTAATGGTTTTAATACTAAACCATTAGAGATAACTATTACACTGTCAACAGTATATCCGCTATCAATAGTAAAATTAGTAGTACTGTTATCTCCCGTATAAGTTTTAGTAGTAATTACAAAGGGGAATCCATTACCTGTAGGTCCTGTTACACCTTGAATACCTTGAATACCTTGAATACCTTGAGCACCAGTAGGTCCTGCAACACCTTGAATACCTTGTGAACCAGTAGGTCCTGCTACTGTTGATGCTGCTCCTGTAGGTCCTTGTGTACCTTGTGTACCTTGAGGCCCTGTAGGACCGTCACCAATCATTTGTCTAACAACAATTTCTTCACCGGTAAAAGGTGCTGTTGTAAACGTTAATGTTGTTCCACTTAGTGTATAATCTGTTATTGGTTTTAATACTAAACCATTAGAGATAACTATTATACTGTCAACAGTATATCCGCTATCAATAGTAAAATTAGTAGTACTGTTATCTCCCGTATAAGTTTTAGTAGTAATTACAAAGGGGAATCCGTTACCTATAGGTCCTTGAATACCCTGTAAACCCTGAATACCTTGTGACCCTGTAGGTCCTACAATACCTTGTAAGCCTGCTGATCCTGCTACACCTTGAATACCTTGTGAACCAGTAGGTCCTGCTACTGTTGATGCTGCTCCTGTAGGTCCTTGTGTACCTGTAGGGCCTGTAACGCCCTGGATACCTTGAGTACCTTGAGTACCTTGAATTCCTTGTGCACCTGTTGGACCTACAACACCTTGAATACCTTGATCACCTTGTGCACCTGTTGGACCTGTAACGCCTTGAATTCCTTGAATTCCTTGTGCACCTGTAGGACCTGTAACACCTTGAATTCCTTGTGCACCTGTTGGACCTGTAACACCTTGATCACCTTGTGCACCTGTTGGACCTGTAACGCCTTGAATTCCTTGAATTCCTTGAATTCCTTGTGCACCTGTTGGACCTGTAACGCCTTGAATTCCTTGAATTCCTTGTGCACCTGTTGGGCCTGTTACTGTTGATGCAGCTCCTTGAATTCCTTGAGCACCTGTTGGGCCTTGAGGACCTTGTAGTCCGCTAGCGCCGCTAAGGTCTGTTGTGTATGTATATGTTGTGCCGTTCCATAAATACAGTTTTGAATCATCTGGATTCTCTACGTTACCTGTATCAATAATTGCGAACTGACCTGCAACAATTCCGGTTGGTGCAGTATCTGCAGTTAATGCAGCAACTGTTGTATATATTTTTGCTATTGCAAACCCAAGGCCTGTAGAACCTGTAGGGCCTGTAGAACCTGTAGGGCCTGTGGGACCTGCTACTGTTGAGGCAGCTCCTTGAATACCTTGAGCACCTGTTGGGCCTACACCTGTAGGTCCTTGAATACCTGTTGGGCCTGTAGCCCCGTCCCCTCGCATCTGTCTAATAATAATTTCGGAATTATTAGCGGGGGCTGTAGTAAATGAAAGTGTAGTTCCGGAAAGTGTGTATTCTACAGTTGGGTCAAATAAAATACCATTTACAGCAACAATAAGGTTATTAATAGTAAACCCGCTATCAATAGTATAAGCGGTTGTAGTACCATTACCAATAAATCTTTTAACACTTATGGAAAAAGGAAATCCTGTTCCTTCTGAACCTGTAGGACCTTGAGCACCTGTTGGGCCAATTACTGTTGAGTCAGCTCCTGTAGGTCCTACAATTCCTTGAGCACCTGTGGGGCCTACAATACCTTGAATACCTTGAATTCCTGTTGGACCTACTTCACCTTGAATTCCTTGAGCACCTGTTGGGCCTGTAACGCCTTGAATTCCTTGAATTCCTTGAATTCCTTGAATTCCTTGAGCACCTGTTGGGCCTACAATACCTTGAATTCCTTGGTTACCTTGAGCACCTGTTGGGCCTGTAACGCCTTGAATTCCTTGAATTCCTTGAATTCCTTGATCACCTGTCGGGCCTGTAACGCCTTGAATTCCTTGAGCACCTGTCGGGCCTGTAACGCCTTGAATTCCTTGAGCACCTGTTGGGCCTGTAATACCTTGAGCACCTGTAGGACCAATTACTGTTGAGTCAGCACCTTGAATACCTTGAATACCTTGAGCACCTGTTGGACCTGTAGGTCCTACAATAGTAGATGCAGCACCTGTAGGGCCTACTTCTCCATATCCAGATATTTCTCTGATTACTACTTGCAATCCTGCTGGAGGAGCAGTATTAAATATTACATTACTATTTAATACTGCGTAATCCGTACTAGATTGGGCAATTCCGCCCATAAAAACTAAAACATTGCTAAAACCTAGACCACTGCTAATTGCAAAAGTAACGTTTGATCCGTCTGCTGTATACTGTTTTGTAGTTGCGCTAAAAGGAATATTTCCGCTATTATTACTATTAATCCATTCGGTACCAGTATACTGTAGTGATTGTCCTACTACTGGATTTACAATGTTTACGTCTAATAAATCATCAAGTCTAAGTATGTCTTTAAAGTACTTTATTTGGTTGCTTGATGATTTAAAATAGATTTTGCCATCTGCGTAATTAACGGCTAACTCGCCATAGTCGAGATCTGTGGTTAAGGGTACTTTCCCTGTTACCGCAGATTTCTTAAGAATAATCTTATTATTTGCCATAGTTAGCCCTAAAAAGGATGGGGGAACTTATAGAAGTTCCCCTTAATTAAAACAATCCGCCATCAATTGCTGTTAAAGTTACTGCACCTGAAGTAATAGTAAACTGAGTAGAATCAAAACTTGCTAAACCTTTTACGCTAGTAGTTGCAAATGGTATTGCTGTACTGCCAGCAGCAGTTACTAAACCTTTTGCATTAACTGTAAAGTTAGGAACGGTTGTACCATCTCCGTAACTTCCAACATTACTATTAACAGTTGCTAATGTAAGTGCTCCTGAAACATTTGCTGAACCATCTACACTAGAGATTGTAGCGGATGCATCACCAGTTAAACTTAAATTGCGAGCAGTAGCCCAGGTTGTAGCTGTTGTAGCATTACCAACTAAAGCACCGTAAACATTGGCAACTGTAAGATCTTTGTTTAAGTTCCAACGATTGTCAATAGCTGAGTATGTTAAGCTTGCTGCTGAAAATCCGTCTAAAGTAGTACCTACTGTTAATCCGCCACCATCGCTTAGAATTGCTGTGTTTGCAGCTGGTGCCAGTTGTAAGTTTTTGTCAGCAATTGTAACTGTTGTAGAACTTACAGTAGTCATTGTACCGTTTACTGTTAAGTTTCCGGTAATAATTGCGTTACCATTAGCAGTAATGTCATTAACGGTTGTATTACCGGCATTAAGTGTAGTGGTAATTGTAAGTGCATTTGCAGATAAAGCACCAGTTAATGTAAGTGCGCTAAGTTGTGCAGCACCATCCATTTCAATTAGTACAGAATTTGTAGTATTATCAAAAGTAGTCTTTAAACCTGACCCTGTAGTAAAGTTTAACGTGTCAGTTAATAAACTTAAACTACCTGCGGCTCCTGTTGATCCAGCAACATTTAATGTTGTAGCAATGTTAGCTGTGCTTACTGCAGTTACTAAACCTTTTTCATTAACTGTAACTATTGGAATTGCTGTTGCAGAACCAAAACTACCTAAGTTACTATTAACAGTTGCTAATGTAAGTGCCGCTGAAACATTTGCTGCTCCATTAACATTTGAAAGAGTAGCCGTACCGTCACCAGTTAAGCTAAGGTTACGAGAGTTTAACCAACTGGTTGCAGTATCTGCATTACCAGTTAGATTACCTGTTACGTTACCAGTAATATTGCCTGTTACGTTACCTGCAAAACCACCTGTAGAAGTCAATACTCCGCTGGCAAAAGTTAATCCAGTATTATCTACTAACTTACCGGCAGTACCAGCAAATGTAACACGACCTGCTGTTAAAGAACTTGCAGTAACATCTGTTGCTAAAACGTCGCCAGTTAAATTACCTGTTACATTACCTGTTACATTACCTGTTAATGCAGCAGTAATTGTACCAGCTGCAAAGTTACCGGTTGCGTCGCGACTAACCGTTTTACTTGCTGTGTTTAGATTTGTAGCATCACTGCTATTAGCTATTGCGTTCCACACACCAAGATGTGCAAAATACATACGGCCGTCTTCGTGACTGTGCGCTATAGCGCCATGATAGGTGGCAGCACTTGGAAATGCTGTTCGAGTACCAAAGTAAAAAGGAATAATGTTGCCGGTTGCAGCTCCAGTAATTACACCAGTAGCAGTAATAGTATTAAATGAGCTATTACCAGTACTGGTAACATTACCAGTTAAATTACCAATTACATTACCAGTTACATTACCAGTTACATTACCAGTTAGATTACCAGTTACATCTCCGCTAATTCCGCCAGTAACACTACCAGTAACATTACCAATAATGTTTAAAGTTGCGGTGTTTGATCCGTCGCGTTTTACTAAAGTATTGATTGTGCCCGCACTAGTAGCTGCGTCAACCATATCAGTATAACGCTTACCGCCAATAATAATATGGTTTACAGCATTAAAGGCGGTTTCAGTACCCATACCGACGTATAAGCGATCACCACCATTTGACCCGTTATCTGCTAAAGCTGAGTAGGCTAATTCGCCTGCTGCAAGTACCGCGGGGTTACCACTAGTAACACTACGTTTAATTCTTAAAATAGACATAATTATTTTCCTTTAGAACTGACCACTGTCAAAAACTTGCTCAGTAAGCATAGTTGTTGCAGTCCATTTTTCTGATCCGGCATTATAAACTAATAAGCTTCCGCCAGTTAAATCGGTTAGATCCAAGTCGGATAAACCTTTTAGAGTAGTAACGTGGGGGCCAATCATGCCACCTACAACTACTTTAGTTTGTGATTGCGAAGAAACAACTGCTGGTTCTTTGCGCACAAGTACAACCGTGTTGTTAACTTCGGTTACGATTATTTCTGTTGTCATCGTGTAACTTCCTTGGTTAAGCTAACGCTGCCACTTAGGAAGGGAAAAACCGTTCCTTGATTATCTGTTAATTCCATAGAGTATACTGCTGCGTCAAAAACAAAAGTACTTGTAAGTGCTGAAGGTAATCTTATTGAAATAGTAAAATTTATTGGATCAATTACAATCCGATTATTTGCCGTAGACAGTTCAGCAATAACTGTTGTTGACTCTATAGTTTCTCGGATCTGCATTAGTGCAGTGTATCCAGTTAAGGGGATGGGGGTATTCCATTCTACAATACCTCCACTAACGTAGGCTCCGTATGCTGCCGAATTTACCTGGTTTAGGGTTAGTGTGTTAGAAGTTTTGCTAGTTACTAAATAGTATGCGTCATCTGCAACAGTATTAATATCTTTCATACCTGCAACACCAGTAACTCGTATTCGCCAATTTACAGGCACTGTATGAGTTGCGCTAGTAGTAATTACACAAGGAGCTGCTAGAGTAATACCTGAAATAGGTGCGTATAGTTTTGTTTCTGACTCCCAGCGAAGAGTCTCTTCAAAAGTACTGCCTTGGTAAATTTTATAATTAATCTTTGCTGGTTCCATTACATTACCTTACTTTCTTTGCTGCTGCAAGCGTAGCCGATATTCTAAACTTATTAACTTCTTCAGTTAGTGCAACAACTTCTGTTTGTAGCTGCTGATTTTCAATGCACAACTGTGCTAGTTGTGCATTTAATATAATCATTTCTTGTTGCAAGCGGTTTAATTCGGTTGCTAGTAAGCCGTTTTGTTCACTCATACGCTCTAGCTCTGTATGCATTAAAGTAATTACGCTAGTTTCAGCATTAGTACTTTTCCAGTCTTTTAACAATTTCTGAATTCCAACTGAGAAAGCAACAACTGCTAACGCAACTAGTGAAACGGTCTGTATGAAACTGTGGTCATTAATCTCCACCATAATCAGATCTCCTTATTAGCAGGGGTTGTATATTTACTTATAATCCAAACGGCAAGTCCGCCTTTTAGATTGGGATAAAAGCTTGTCAAGAAAAAATATTGGAATGTTCTGACATTTTGGTATATTATACCACAAGGGCGGGGTGTTGTCAATGCAAAAAAATACCCTGCCCAAAGAATGGACAGGGTATAATTTTTGCGAAAGTTTACGTATTTGGTATAGGATCAGATATTAGCTGAATAGGTGCAGAAACTACATACGGTTGTATATCTCTATGATTTAATAGTGTTTTTGCTGATATTGTACACTCATCTACGTACACCCCTCCTGGATAAGGAAAGCTACCGTATTTAGCTGTAGTATCTCCTAAATACATTTCTAACTTTTCGCCCTTATTGCCCATTAATTTAAAAGGTTTAATGGGAGAAGGTCCTATTGATGCAAACTGTGAAGGCATGTATACAGGTGGATTAGATTTAATGTTTAATGATATATTAACAAAAGTATTCATAGTTATTGGCTTATCAAAAGTAATAATTGCTTCGATAGCTTCTGCAATATAATAAGTAGACTTTACTAGCTCTACGGACACTACTAATGCTGGTTGTTCTGGCACTATAGGTGTGGCTGTTTCTATATATGGTATAGGTGGCTGCACTAACTGAGTTAGTGTTTCTGTTCCTGATATAGTTTGTATTAATGCCAACCTACTTTCATAAGGCAGTACTTGAGGGTATAAAGTTTGAATGTAGTTTTCTAAGGCTTCTCCGTTTAAATAATTTCCATTAATAAACGGAGCATTAAAAGCAAGCGCTTCATACCCATCAAACTTTATTGTAATTATACCCTGTTCAGGGTCAAAAGCTAAAATTTTATAATTCATTGTTTATCCATACCAGGCTATCATGCCTCTAAAACCACTTCCACCAGTACCGCCAGACTTAGCACCTCCGCCACCACCACCATGATCTACAGCGTTGCCGCCGTTATTAGTGTAAGTGCCGCCTGCTCCTGCTCCGGGTCCGCCACTGTTGTTAGCAGTACCTCCAATTCCTCCTTCAACACCAGCACCGCCGCCTCCACCACAAATATTAAACGGTCCTGGAGGTACAGCATCAAATAAAGGAAATGAGTCTCCTCCATCACCAGCAATCTGTGCTGTTGCACTGTATCCTTCACCACCGATACCTCCGCCACCGCCTCCAGCACTTCCAGCACCTCCACCGCCGCCATTACTGCCAACATAGTTTCCAGAACCCATAGTACCCCCACTACTATAGCTTCCTGCAGAGCCTGTTCCTCCACCTCCTGAAATTATTGAACCACTTGATAATCCAGTTACTGAACTTTGACTTCCATTACTATTAGAGCCACCACCGGCACCTACTGTAAAGGTTAAAACTTGTCCAGGAGTTACAGGCACGTCAATATTATAACTTGTACCGCCAGCACCACCTCCACCTCCACCTCCAGTAACGCTACGCCCTCCTGCTCCGCCGCCAACTACCATAAATGTAACTACTGTTCTTCCTGTTGGCACTGTCCAGTTAATACTGCCTACTGTTCTATGAAATTGCCATGTTGGAGTAGTAGCTATAGGAGTAGTACTGTTATCATTAATAGTAACGCTACTACTAGTTGCTAACAACGAAGCTCCGCTTTGAGAGTATAGACGAACTACAAAATATTCGGCACCTTCTGTTTGGCTATCAGCTACTGCTGTAATAGTAAATGATCCAGAATTACTTGAAACTGAAACATATCCATAATATGGTGTTAAATCATTAGCAACTGCTGCAGGAGAATACAAGGCTTCATATTGCCAATAATAAGTACCGTTAGGAATATTACTTCCACCTACGTAAAAAGTTACACTGCCTCCCTCATTAACACTACCTGCGCTTGCAGTTAGTGAGTAGGTTGGTGCTACATATCCACAACTAGTACTATTATTAGTATCTTCATTAAAGCTACCACCACTACCATCTGCCTTAGTAACTCTATAAGTATAAGGTGATGTACCATATGCAACACAACCCTGACTTAGTACAGTTCCATATCCAGGATAATTTATACTAGTATCGTTAATAGTAACGTTTGTTGTAGCTTGATTGTTATTTAATGTAATAGTAAAATACTGTGTGCCTTCAGTACTATTATCTGCGGTTACACTATAAGTCAACACACTACCGTTAGTAACAGTTCCAGTTAAACTGGCCCCATTAATGTCCGCTGATTCAACGCCTGTAATAGTATAACCAAAATAACTGCCGCTTTGATTACTGGTAAAAGTAATTGTAAAACTACCGCCTTCATTTACAGATGCAGTAGACCTTGCTAGTGAGTACGTTGGTGCTACGTATCCGCAAGTAGGACTATTATATGTACCTTCAGTATACGTACCTCCATTACCGTTTGCGTATACTCTAAGTAATGTGTAAGGAGCAACTCCATATGACTCACATGATGTGCTTAGTAGTGTTCCTACTACAGGATATGTAGAAGTATCTGAAATTGAAATATTACTACTAGTAGCCACTACTAAACCATCAATAGTTGCAGTTATTCTAAAAAACTCAGTACCTTCTGTTATTTGATCTGCTGTTGGATAATATGAAACTTCTCTAAATGAAGATCCGTTAATATTCATAGACGTAATATTTAATGTAACGTCTGTTCCAGGTGTAGCTGTAGCACCTGATGAAGGAGCTACTATTGCAAATGTTACTGTTTTATTTACTACATTAGTAAAAGTAAAAATTGCTACACTATTGCTTGTTTGAGTTTCAGTTACATTTTGAACAGAAGTAAATGAATGTGTAGGAGTACTAATACTAGTATCATTAATAGTAAAAGTGCCTGTAGTAGCTACTTCTAATCCTGTAGTACTACCAGTTCTTACTCCTACTGCAAATGTCTCAGACCCTTCTGTTAATGTATCTGCTATAGGGTACACAACAAAACTACCACTATTACTTGTAATAGTAAATGAACCGTTATAAGCATTAAAATCACTACCTGGATCAGAGCTACCACTCCTATACGCCCAATATAGAGTAGTGCCATTAACTACGTTAGCTGTAGTAACAGTAAATATTACTGAGCCTCCTTCATTTACACTACCAGTTTGTGGTGATATTGAATAAACTGGAGCACTTAAACTGGTGTCATTTATAGTTACCGATATAGTCGGATATGGGCTAGTAGTAAGTTCTAACAGAAAAATTTCTGTGCCTTCAGTAAGAGTGTCGTTCAACACTGTAAAAGTAACACTACTAGTATTATTATTTACAATAAATGAGGTTGCGCTAGCAGTAAAATCAAGACTGCCCTGAACACCTGTTACGTTGTACCCAATAGAAGTACCGTTAAGAACAGTAGCATTAGTTACTGTTAGAGTAATTGTAAAAGCACTACCTTCGTTTACACTAGCAGCACTACGAGTTAGTGTGTACGTAGGGTTTAACCCTGGTTGAGTACTGGCATCAGATGCCTGGTAAAAATTTCCATCGGCTGCTATAACTGTAAGATTGTCAAAGGTTCCTGCTGGAAAAATTATAAGCGGTGAGCCAATTGTAGAATCTTCTTCCTGGTAAGACGTAGACATTGTTCTCGTATCAAGATACTGTCCTCTACGCCTGTAAACAACATCAAATACTTTATACGCTGAAAAACCATTTCCAATATCTCCAGCAAACATTAAAGCTGTTTTAGGGAGTAAAAATATGGCAGTAACCATAGTTAATGCCATATACAAAGGGGTATACTGCTCTCCTTGAGGAATACTATAATTATTACTTACATAAGTAGGCAATAATTGTAAAAAATTACTGTCAAATGTTTTTACATTTAAAGAATTATACATTCTTAAAGCAGGCCCTGTTGAGCTCATTAAGTTAACGCCAGCAGCATCAATTGTGAATACATATGCTGTTGGTAGTGAGTATGCTATGGGGGATCCTTGAGAGTTTGCATAAACCGAACAATCAAAACTTAAATTATTAGTAGCTTCTGATGTTGTAAACTGATACCAGACATCTTTCTCTGGACCACTAGCTATTGAATCTGGTAATGCCCATAATACTATATAAGTACCAGCTCCTTTAGCCACATATCCGGTGCTGTAGTTTCTACGTATAAATCCTGGATGTTGGCGTCCATCAGACGCTTCTGTATACGTTGGAGTAATGTTAAACTCCATTTTTTGTACAAAAGTTGGGTTTACAAATTCACTATCAACCAATAAATCTGAAGCGTCATTTATAATTCTAAGACCATATGCCATTGTAAACCTTATTTAACAAAAATATATAAACCTGTGGTTTCATAGTAAAAATCTGGGTTATTGACACCATAGTCTGCAGGTTGGTATACATTTTTAAACCATCTAATATACTGTACCCCGTTTACTGAGCCACTAGTACCGTCGCCTACACCTTTATTCCATTCATGCAATCCTGGTCGTAGTTGAATGGGTACTATTGTTCTTCCTGTGTATTCTGGAAAATCAATATAATAGTAATAATAAGCAGGCCTTGTAGGTATAGGAGTACTTCTTGTAGCTCCTGTACCTACGTTATTTAAACTAATGAATTTTCCGTAAACAGCGCTTTGAGCAGAGTTTTGTAAAACTACTGTACTGCCGTCACTTTTAAATGTTTGTAAACCATATGCCATTAACTTAAATCTCCAAGTACGATTCTTCTGGCGCCTGCTGCGTCAAATACTTCTATTTTATTTTGGCTAATAACTACGCGTTGACCACTATTTCGCGGTGTACCTGGAGCCGAAAAAGGTCCAATTGATAATTTATTTACGTCAATACTGCCTGCATAAATTTTACCGCCATCAATTACAGTAGTATTAGAAATAAATACATCTGTGCTATTGGCTTTACCAGCAATAACTGTTGAATTACTAATCGCCGTGTTAGCTGCAGTAGTTGCTCCGGCAGCGTCTACTTTACCAGCAATAACTGTTGAATTACTAATAGCTGTATTAGCTGCTGCTGTCGCTGTAGCAGGGGTAGCATAAGTGCTATTAGTAAAAGTTACTAAACCATTGAAGTTTTGGTGAGTAAATACAGAACTAATTGATATTGTTTGTGCTCCGCCAGATACTGTTTCTTGTACGCTATAACGAACTGCCCACATTTTTTCAGTAGTACTAGCAGGTGCTACTAAGAAAGTAGTAGACCAGCCAGCAGTTAAGCTACTAAAGTTTCCTGTAGCAAAATCATAAGAAGTTGCTTGAGGAGGACTTGGAGCAGTTGTTGAAGCAGTATCGTAGTACAAGTACCCAGTAGAATTTTTTAATGGCGGATTTATTACAGTTTGGCCTTCAACACGCACTGGAGTTTGCCAGGTATATATTGTAGCACCTACCTCACGTTTACCAAAACTTGTCCATAGTGGATTTGAACCTGTTGCTCCTGCCACAGTAGCTGACCAACCACTAGGAACTCCTGCGCTGGCTCCTGGAGTTGCGGGAGGATTATCAGTGCTACGAATGTAAATCTGTGTAATACCTTCGCCAATTTTACCGTCTTTGGATTTGTTTAGTGATAGTTCTTTAGTTATAGTTTTTGCGTTTGCAGTTCCTGAATAGATAGTAGCAGTAAATACTGCTGTAGCTGAATCTAATGAAAGAGGTCCGTCAATATTAATGTACCCAGCAGGTTGTCCCGCTACAGGTGTATTTGCAGCAGTATTAATAGTGCAAGTGCCTCCACCGTTATAACTTACTTTTGCAAAAGTAACTGCTGGAGTGCTTGCTTCACTTAAAAAGGTTATTCCAAGTGCTGCAAAAAATTTACTAGTAATTGGGAATTGACCAGCATTAGCATCTCCTGCACTATCACAACTGATAGTTTGGTTTTCATTTGATAACCCGCCAATAAAAGCGTCATCGCCTTCGCGTAGGCTATAAACAGAAAATATATCAAACACGCTAAATGTTTCTGTGCCGATAGTTTCAGTAACAGTAACTCTAACAGTTTTTGAGCCTACTGCTGCAAAGCTGTTTAGTGTAAACGTACTACCACCAACACCAACTGAACCAATACCTGCAGAAGGCGCTGTGCCATCAACTAACCAAGTATACGTTGGTGTAATAAAATTACTCTGTACTGCGGTTAATACAATTGAACTAGGTAGTGGTGTAGTAGTATTTTTACTTGTTATAAATATCTGATTAGGTGCTGTTATAGCCACTGAACGTGCTGTTGCACCTTTAACGCCTTCTTTAGATTTTGCAAAACTTTGACGCTTTACAATACTAAAAGCTACGCCGCTGCTTGTTTTACCAGTAATTGTATAGTCAATGGTGGCAACATCTAGTGCATTATCCATAGACGCGTGGCGATCATACTCAATAAAATTACCGCCAACTGCAGGAGTTGTGTCGCATACAATACCATTTGCAGTAATAGTACTAACAGTCCAAGTGCCATCTGCAAACGGACTATTATTATCTACGGTTAAGTATGTATTACCTTGCTTGACTTGAATAAGAGTACCACTACCTACGTAGCTACTCGGAGTAGTTGTACCATCAGCATAAGCAGGTATTCCGTGAGACTCATTTGATAAGTAAACTGTAATTTGTTCTGTACCGTCATTGATACGAAACAATGTAATAACATCACTTACAGTACCTATTGTAGCAGTAACTACCGCAGTACCAATAGTTATACCTAGTGCATCAAATTGTGCTTTAGTAATTGTTATTGCGTTAGTACTTTGTGTAAAAACAATATTACCAAGCAAAGTACCTTCACGAGTAAAAGCTTGAACAGTAAATGTTGGTGTGCCCGTTAAGTTAACTAAACGAGCAGTAACTGTTGTTGAGGGTGTTTGCGAACTAGTTGCAAACTGATCTTTGTAAATAAACTCTTTGTTAGGAGTACTAAGTTGAATTAGTGGGGCTGTTTCACCTGCTAGTGCACGGTAAACATTCCACACTTGCTCTACGGTAATGCCATTATAAGTAGCAGTAAAAGTAACATTACCGCCATCATCTGTTAAGCCAGTACAACTATAAACACCTGTTGCGGCATTTATAGTTGCTCCAGTAATGCTATCAGTTGTAAAAGGTTTAATAGCATAAACTGGGCCAGCTCCAGTTACTTCAGTGCTTAAGTTAAAAACCTTGAAGACACCAG
>Ga0209353_10000162_pt1 | contig 40139 bp, 35 predicted proteins | sample LauGreSpBDMM15SD_2_FD_187561 | JGI IMG/M metagenome (GOLD analysis project Ga0209353, IMG submission 187561) | Freshwater lake microbial communities from Lake Michigan, USA - Sp13.BD.MM15.SD (SPAdes) (version 2) | ecosystem: Environmental > Aquatic > Freshwater > Lake | place: Lake Michigan... | reverse complement strand
TTTTGGCGAAGTTAAAGATTACGTTTATCCTAATAACAGGGCTGGTACAGGTTGGTATCACGATCATGCATTACACATTACAGCCGATAATGCTTATTTTGGATTGGCTGGATTATATATATCTAGTTCTAAAGTTAAACATGGTGGATGTGGAGAACCTTGGAATTTAGAAAATATTCAAGAATACGAAATGATTTTGTCAGATAAATTGATTGACAATAAATGTCAACTAGCAATTGATCACTTTGGTGTACACGAAGATAATTTATACGGGGATATTAATATGGTTTCAGGGATTGCTTTTCCTGTAATGAATATGGAACCAAAATGGTTACGTTTTAGATTTTTAAATGCAGCTGTTTCTAGACCTTATCTTTTAAAGATTAAAGACAATCGTTTGAATGATATTTCACAAAGAATTTGTAGAATTATTGCTGCAGATGGTGGATTTAGACGAACACATATTCCTTTTCCACCAGAAGGACTCTTGATTGGAGTAGCTGAACGTTATGAAATTGTATGTAATTTTGCAGGATATGCTAATAGAGAGGTTTATTTTTGGAATGATAGAAACACTGATCTTATGAAAGACGTGCCTTATTTTTGTAATTCACATCTTATTGCAAAGGGTGTTTTTGGAACAACTACAACAGAAGTAACTCCTCCAGTATTTACGTATACTCAAACGACCCCAGATCCATTAAAACCTATCTTTAATGTTCTTAGCACAACAGATATTAATACAGCTGCAAATATGGCTAATGTAGGGTCTTATCATAGGGATTTTGTTTTTGGAAGAAACAACGGTCATTGGACTATTAATGGAGAAACGTGGGATACTGCTAAAATTGCAGCAGCTGATGTAGGTCAAAATACATGGGAACTCTGGAGATTTAAAACAGGTGGTGGTTGGTTCCATCCTATTCATATTCATCTTGTTGACTTTTTCTTAATAAAAAGAACAAAAGAAGTTTTAGGAGTAGAACAACCAATGAATTTGAGACCATATGAAAATTTATCCCCAAAAGACGTGTTTTATTTAGGTCCAAGCGAAGTTGTATATGCAATTGCAAGATTTGGTGCTCATAAAGGTGATTATATGTTTCATTGTCATAATCTTATTCACGAAGACAATGATATGATGAGGGCAATGAGTGTAATAGATTCTACATCTACTACTAAAAATCCAGATTCTGCAAAACCATTCCTTATTAATAGACTGTACAATCTGGTTTATAATAATTATAAATATGCAGATCCTATGCTTGGAGAAACTGCTGCTAAACCTAGCAGTTTAGTCAGAACAATGACACCGGCTTATGCAAGTCAAACTTTAGGTAAAAATTTATATAGAATTTTTTATCCAACTGCGTCTGATATTGTATACATGAATGGTGCTAAAAATCCTTGGCAATCACAATGGTGTCCTACAGTATAAAAAATTGAAATTAATATTAATATCTTAAAATTGAAATTAATATTAATATCTTAAAATATAAATGAATAATTACGACGATTATGACAATTACGACGTATACGATAAATACGAAGACGTTTTATTCAAACCAAAACAAAAGAGTAGTAAAGGCAAACAACACATTTCGTGCTATAGTTCAAAACATGTTAGAATACAACAATCAAAAGCTTTTTCAAAAAAATAATAAAAATAATTAAATAAAAATAATGAAATTTACTCTTATTTAAAGTTAAGAAATAATCATATAATAAAAAAGTAAAAAGTAAAAATGTTCAAATCAGCTCTTGTAATCTTTTCATTTATCAATATTGTATTATCTCAAAGTTGTCCATTAAGATGCCCTAGTTGTACAAAATGCGATCCTAAACGTGGAACTTGTAGTTTACCACGTGATTTTGTTAGTTGTTTAACTAAAACAGCACCTTCACTTCCAGGGTATTGCTATGCTGGAACTTGTAATTCACAACTGTCTCTTTCACCAGTGGTAACAAATGTGAAAACTTGTCAAAGATATAGTTGTTTAGGTAATACATGTACTCTTAAAAATCAACCAGATGGGACAGATTGTTCTGTAATTGGAGCAGCTGCTCATTCTATTTGTCTAACAGGTGTATGTAAACCTATTGTAGTTGGTTTAGCAGATACTTTCCCATTACAAAATACAGGATGCATTGGTATTCCAAATGGTACTCCTTGTGATACAAATGATATTTTGCATGATGGTGAAACTTGTCAAAGTAATGTATGCAAGTTTCCAGATGGTTCTCATTATGGTTACGTACCAGCACCTGTACCTCCACCAGTTTAAAATATTTTACACTTTATTTAAAATTTAATTATTATTATAAAAAACTAATAATACTTATGTCAAATATTCTTAATTGGTATTTTAAAAACAAACGTAAAAATTCTGTTCATTTCTTGGACACAGTTACTGTATATGAAACTTATTCATGTGAAGAATACGATAGAACAAATACTGTATATGAAACTTATTCAGGTGAAACTTATTCAGGTGAAACTTATTCAGGTGAAACTTATTCAGGTGAAACTTATTCAGGTGAAACTTATTCAGATGAAGAATACGATAAAACAAATACGGATATGCAATCTTTAGAAATTCAAACAAATACTACTTTATTAGGATATTTGTGGACAAGAATATTGAATATAGTGTAAAATAAGTGTAAAATAAGTGTAAAAGTACGAAATACAAATGAAAAAGAAAATAAAATAAAATGAAAAATATAAAGATTATTTGATTTAAAAACAAAATAAAATAACAGACAAATGTATAAATATATCTTGCCTATTTTATTCTGCCAATCGGTCATTTCTCAAACAACACCTCAAGATGTTGTCGTAAAAATTCCAGATAGTACAACATTACAAGTAAAATTACCACCGTGGAAACCTAAAACTACATCTTACGATCCAACTATAGTTGATTGGAAAAGTGTTATTGCTGGTTGTCGTGCAACTTGTCGTTATGATAGACGTTTATGTAATTTTTATATAAGAGCAGCAGCACATGATTCACTTTCCATTTCAGAAGGTTTTGGAGGAGCAGATGGATCTATTTTTCTTACAGCAGACGAAATTCAAAGACCAGAAAATAATTATGATAGTTTTGCATTTTTGTTGTCTAAAAATGTTTTAGCATTAGCTAAACGATACAATAGTTCTGTTGCTGATGTAGTTGCTGTATGTGGTGCTGTAGCTACTGAATATCAAGGAGGTCCTACAGTTATTGCAAATGATCCAATAGAACCGTTTTTAGTAGGGCGTTTTGATAAAATGGTTCCTAATCCAAATCATGCTTTAGCTCCTGCAGATTTGAATACTGCAGGATTTGCAAATTTTGCACAAAACAGAAATTTAACAATAGAAGAAATGACTGCTCTTATGGGGTCACATTCTTTGATTGATCATACTGGATGTACAAGAACAAATGGTACAGAATGTAATCCAAATACGGAATCTTGTACAGATTTAAGAATGTTTAAATGGTCAAATTTATATTATAGAGATGCTTGTTCTCCTAACATCAGAATTAATAATCCTCCAGTACGCAGTACATTACCGTTAAGTACATTAAATAATTTACGAACTATTAACAAGTGTAAATTTACAAGTCCAGAATTGCGTCAACGTCAAGTAGATTTATTTGATACTGAAATTACAACAGTCATGGGTGTACAAAGTCCAGAAGCTTTAGTTATTGATTTGGATACAGAAATGGAACATGTTTCTTGGTTTTCCAAAGCTCTTGATTTTAGAAGATGGTTATATACAACAAACGATGCTTGGTTAGGTCTTGCTTGTCAGAAAAAATTACCTCAAACACCTACAAATATTGCAATTGGAAATGCAATGAATGTATTTAAAACCAGTAGTGCAGAATGGGATCAAGTTTACATTCGTGCATATAAAAAAATGGTAAACGTTGGTGCATCATGGGCTATTTCTGGCGGGTATTCTATTACAGGAGACGAATGTGGATCAGGATATACTTCAGCATTAAAAGGTATAGTATTAGATTGTTCATTATGCAATGAAGTTGCTAGAAGATCTGGTACTTATAATTGTAATAACAATTGTAAATGTAAAACTGCATTTTCTAACAGTGTAAAATTTTATACAACAGTTATGGTTTAATTTAAACATTTTATATATTTTTGTTTAAATTCAGTTTCATAACTATCAACATCACCATTAATTAATTAAGCCATAGTGTATCTACATATTATATCAAAGTAATGAACTCCAGTTGATACACTTTGAAATTTTATAACACCTCTGTTTTCTCCCTTAACAGCAACGCAAATAGCATTAAATACAGGTACGAGATCATCGTCATCAGTGTATGCTGTACAAGTTGCTATAAGTTGACTTCTATCCTCAAACCCATTTGTTCTATTTGGTGCAGAAAATTCAATTTGACAATTTTCGCTTGCTGCATTTGGTGTTATATATATAGCAATTGAAAATATAGCTTCTTGTGACATTGTCAATAACTTATTATTATCATATCCTGTTAATGTACAATTAACTTCATTCATAAAAGACATACTAGGAACTGTTGCAGAACCTGTTGCATTCAAGTTACCAGTAATGTATAAATTTCCACCTACAAAGAAATCTTTCATAACAGTACCACCACCACCAACTGTCAAGGCACCACCTGAACTAAAACTACTTGCATTTTCTGTACAAGATACTGCAACACCACCGGTTACAACAAATGCACCACTTGTTCTACTTTTTGTAGTATGTGTTGTAAATATACTAACAACACCCGATTGGTCTACACGCATACGTTCAGTATCATTGTTTGTGCAAAATTTCACTGAACCAGATGTAGCAGTTGAAAGGACTACATTTCCTATACTTCCAATTGCATTATTACCGTACACAACAACTCTACCTCCATTAGATGTATTATTTATATTTGTTGACCCACCAACTAAACCTATATAAGAATTATTTGTATCAGATGAAATAAAACTTCCAGATAATAATGTAAGAGGGCTTGATATTCCAGAAGACGTGTTTATACCTATATGACCCGTAGCATTTGCTGTCAAAAATTTAGTTGCAGATGGGGGAGTAACACCAGATGAAGTAACTGTCAGGGAAAATTGATCATTTGATGTATCAGATAAAATACCAAAACGATTAGATGTTCCTGTTTCTACAAAATCTACATAAGAAACTCCATTATTATCTGATTGTAATTTAATTGCTGCAGTTGTTTGTTTAATGTGAATAGACTCATCAGGTGTAAACCCATCACTGCCAACTGCTATATTATCACCGACGTATAAACGTTTACGTATACCTATGCCACCCAGGGTTGTTAATGTACCACCTGATGTACAACTTGACGCATCTGTTGTATTCGATATATTAATACCACCTGGTGTTGACAAACTACCAACCGAACTACTAGAACTAGCTGTTGTATCAGATAAATCAATATGATTCACCTTCAAATCAACATAATCATAACTTGTAATAGCCTTTGTCGTTTGATCACGCGTATTGTAAATCATTTCAAAACGTTTTGATGCGTCATTGTAATAAAAGGATACGTATTGTGAATTGTAGAAATATACTGTATCACCATTTGCTGGGTTTTGTGTAGTCCAATCGGAATTTAATGTAGCAACTCGTTGAGCACCATTATAACTAACTATTCGTCTAATTTGATTACTATTACTACCAGAAGCCACCTTTATCCACCAACCATTGTAATAATCGTCAGTTGAATTTAACAAATTACTAAACTTTATCTGATTAGAACTTGCAGAAGTTTGATTTGGAATAGAATCGTAAAATACATATTCGTCAGTCACTAACTCACCAGTTCCAGAATCATTTGACGATTGGTATCTTTGAAATGCTAAACCCAAATTACGAGAATCTGTCGTATTTGCATTATTATAACCAACTACTGGGAAATTATCAGCAACCTCAAAATGCAAACCCTCTACCTTTACATCACCAAATGTATAGTCTAAATTACTTTCCTTTAATGTACTGTAACTTAATGTCCAAGATCCAGTATACCCACTAGTCATACCATCTGGTAATGCGCCAGCGCCTTCATTTATAATATTAAATCTACTACCACTTTTACCCAATACATTAACGTGAACAGTTGAAAAAGCCGGTGTTTTTACAAAAACATAAAATCCATTTAAAGTATCACGATAAACATAAAGGTCTAATTTATTTTCACTATTAAAAGCCACACTACCGTAATAATTATGTGAAGCAGTACAAACAGTATTATTTATATTAACCACAGTTTTCAAACCACAGATACCACTTGTGGATCCATTTTGAAAATCTATTTCACAATGTGCAACACTAGATATATCATTAATTTTACCAAATGAATACCATACAGAATCACCTGTCACATTTGTAATAGTATCTAATTGACCACCTCCATTGTAATTAAAGGTGTCATTTGTTGTCAACTTTTGATCAACAGTTGTATTTCCATATACATACATGTCCTTTGCAACACTTGCACCTCCACTCAAGACGAATGACGCAGATGTTGAATTGGTACTTTGTGTAGTTGATGTAATCATAACATCACCACCTACCATTACATTTTTTGCAACTGCTACACCACCCCCAATTGTAAGTGCACCTCCATTTGTTACACTTATAGCTTCTGTATCGCAAACTATAGACAAACCACCAGTTAAAACCACAGATCCAGATGTTTTTGAAGAACTAGATTGATTATTTCCAAATAATATAGATCCCGTTGAACTATCTACATCAAATATACGTTCTACAAATGTACCAGAAACATCATACCTACTCAATGAAAAATTACTACTTGTCAAATCTCTGTTTAATGAAAAACGAACGGTTACGTTTTCATCCAAAAACTTTAATATACTATCGCTACCATAATAGTTAGTATAACCGTACAAGTTAGTATTACCCCCAATATATATATCAGCACCAATACTAGCACCACCTTCTGTCAAAATACTACCACCATCTGTCACACTACTTGCATTTGTTGTAGCTTGAATAGTGATACCACCCAATGTAACTAAGGACCCTGTTGACATGTTGATTGACTCATCAGTAGCTGTTAATGTTAAATATGCATATGTACTTGAACTACTTCCACTACCATTTATAGATCCACCAATATATATATCACCACCTATACTAGCACCACCCTGTACAGTTAAACCCCCACCATTACCAACATTTACAGCATTTTGATTTCCTTGAACAGAAAGACCACCTTGAATAATAACAGCACCAGTGTTAACACTTGTACTTGGAGTATTATCATAAACACGTAGCCTACCTCCAAAATTACTACCCTTTCTTACACCTAAACCACCAGAAATGACAAGTGATCCATTTGACACATTACTAGATTCAACTGTTGAACTAAAACGACTAGTTTCAGTAGCCGTAAATGTACCAGTCACATGTAAACGTGAACTTGGATTTGATGTATTTATACCAATATTTCCATTAGACAATATTGTCAATCTAGATTGTCTTTGTGTAGCAAATTGAATGACTGAAGTTGTATCAAGTTTATCCTGACTTATAACAAATGATTCTGCATAAATATTACTAGCATATTCATTTGCAGTTCTAGATAATCCTATATACGCCTTTGGATCACCACTGTAAGACAATATCATTTCAGGTTTCGATATAACAGAAACACCATCAGAATCAGCATTCAATAATAATGACACATTTGTTATACTTGATATGTGCAAGTTTTTAGTAGGTTGATTTGTACCCACACCAAACCTAGAATTTACACTATCATAATACAATTTAGAATCTGTTTTCAATGGTGTTAATCCACCTCCAAATATTAAATTTCCTTCTGTAAATTGTGTTCTACCAGTACCACCATAAAATACATCAACAGTTGTACCCTGCCAAACACCTGTATTAACTGTGCCTAATTTAGTAACGTGAGATTGATCAAATGAAGTTTGCAATGGAACACCACTACCACCTGTCATACCAACACCAGTTGCTGTATCCTTTATCCTTATCTTATCAGCTGATACTTCTAAACTAATATCATCTAGATTTACATCTAAACGATTAAATGTTTTCGTCAATCCATCACCTGCATCTACCTGACCTAGTGCTGTAAATTGTGTGAAATTTACATCATCTGTTCCTATAACATCTAAATTTTGCTCACTATTACATATCCATCCTAATGCACCATTTAAATCCCCATTAACTACAAAAACAAAAGTACCAGATGCATGTGAACCAGTATTAAAATCAATTGTTCTAATAGGAACACCCGTATCTTGTACTAAATAGATACCATTTTCATTTTTGAATTCCTGATCTTTAATTAAAATTCTATCCCCTGTTTTTAAAGTATACCCGTCAATAACAGTACCTGTATTAAATGATATATTAAGATTTCCTCCAGTAACTGTGGCAATTTGAACAGAATCTTTTACATACAAACCTTGTTTTACCAAATCAACATATGCTTTTGTAGCAGCATCTTGCGGATCAGTGGGTGTTTGCATATTCGTAATTCTTGTGTTTAACATGTCTACTGTATTCAAATATGCTATACCACCAACGTTAAGGTTTTTATTAATACCTACACCACCAGAAACAATAACGGATCCTGTAGAAACATCTGTACTGTCTGCAATATTTGCAAATCTACCAGTCATTGTTGTGTACACAGTATCAGTTAAAGAATCAATAATGTATTTACCAGACCCCACATCAATATAATTTCCAGCCGAGTTATTAATAACTAAACTACCATTTACGGTAACAAGATCATTTGCAGTATCTACCTTTAATATTGATATATCAGCATTGTCTTTTATATCTAATGCCGTTTCTGATTCTGTATTACTATAGATGTCACCTGATGTTACAATTCGTTTCACAACACCCAAACCACCAGATACAACAAAAGATGCTGTACTAGCATTAGTAGCTTCTTGAGTATTTGATAATCCAAAAGCACCCTTTGATGTAATATTACCAGTTTCCGTTTCTACACTAAATAATTCTTCTGTGCAATCATTTGTAGTTATACAAAACTTAGGTATATCACCAGAATTGCCATACTCACTATATTGAGGGATATTCATAGTAAAAGTTCTACCAGAATTTAAAGTGTTTGACCCCCTACCTATCATATATCCTGCTTTGTTGTCAAACTGTGCAGTTAAACTGATTAAACTTTTTGCATTCATCATAGATGTTGAAACAATATTTACACTTGAGTTAGTTGATGTTCCATCTCCTGCAACTATGTCAATTTTACCAGAACCTGATGAATCTATTACAAAAACATTTTGAGAACTATTGTCTTTTCTAACAACTAAACTTTCAGATGAGTCACTATCAATAATAACACCACTTTCTGTATAAATTCTCTTAACAACACCCAAACCACCTTCCGTCCACAATGAACCAGTTGATCCATTTTCTGTTTCTGTAGTTGTTTTTATACCAACATTAGTTGTTTCTATAAACAAATTAGTGTTATCTGTCCTAATATACAAATCGTTGTTTACTGATTTTATATATTTAGAACTGTCTCCAAAATTTACCTCTACATTGTTTGGTACATTTATAGAATCTGTTGCTGTTAAATATATTTGTCCAGCTGATTTGATATATAAATCATTACTACTATCAGCATATACACGCTGAAAACCACTACTACCAAATTTAATACCATTATCTGTTGGAATTTTGACATCTAAATTAGGCCCGGGGGTTAATATTATATTATTACCAGCAACTAAAGTCAAATCATTGTTCAAGTTTGCTGAAATCTGTTGATTATTATTAGAAAAAGCTAAACCTATATCCAATGGGATTACTACTTTTTTACTTGTTCCTGGTATCAAATATATATCCTGACCACTACCGACTACCATATTATTGGAACTATCTGTATATATTTGTTCTGATTGTGTAGAAAATGTTATAGGAATTTGATTAGGAATTCGTATTCTTTTACCTGCATCTAAATGCAAATCGACATGCCCAGCACCTGTTATGACTATATTTCTAGTTCCACCCTCTGAAACTATACTTTGAGTTGTTTCTCCTAATACAATAGGTTTATTATAAGGAATAACTACTTTAGTTTCTGGTGTTATATTAATATCAGAAACACTTGACAAATTTAAAGAATTTGTTGTAGTATTTGTCCAAATTATACTATGACTTGTATGATTAGTTCCTCCTAAGTATAATTTACCATTTGACCAGATATTCCCTTCTATACCTATACCTCCAGGTGAAATAAATGAACCAGTTGAAGTACTTGTTGAATTTGTTGTAGATGTTATAGATAAATCAATTGATATAGTATTTCTAGAATCCAAACGTTTTGTTACATCGTTCCACATCATTATACCATTTTGCAATGGTGAATCTTCTCTTGTAGCAACAGCTTGCATATTACTTATAAAACCAACACGAAAAGTATCATCAATGTCATTAAACACTATTCTATAATTTTCTAAACTACCTCTTTCTATTTCTAACCCTGATTGATTTAATGTTACACCAGTACCATTTTCCAAACGATTTAATAACACAATATTATCTTCGAATTCAATTATATTTGTATTTAATATTGTTGTATTACCTTCGACATATAAATTCCCTTGAATTGTACCATCCCCTGTTAAAATTAAATTTGCAAATGTAGGCGAGTCTCCTTGACGTACACCCTGATTAAGAAAATTATCATGTTTTGCAACCAAACCATTAATATTTTGATAAATAATTTTATTATTAACAATAGGTTTAGGCATATTTGTCTATTACTTATAACTAGTAAAAAAATAAAATATTAATTCGTGACGTAAAAACAACTTTATGCGTTTCTTCGCTTAATTACTCAGAGAATTTAACTTAATATTATTACGTTATATGATAAAAATTGAAATAATTTAAAAACTTTATAATTTACACATAAGTTACAAATATGCCCAAGGCAAAAACAATTGAGGAAACATATAAAAAGTTAACTCAAAGAGAACATGTTCTTGAACGTCCAGGAATGTACATAGGATCTGTTAAAAAACAGATGGAAGAATTGTGGATAGCAAATGAAAAAGATGATTCTACCCGAATGGAAAAACGAATGATTGAATATTCACCAGCTTTCATTAAAATTTTTGATGAAGTTTTAACAAATGCTACAGATCATAGTTTTAGAGATAATACTGTAACAATTATAAAAGTTGATTACTCAAAAGAAACTGGAGAAATAAGTGTATGGAATAATGGTAGTGGCATTCCCGTTCAATTACATAAAGAACATAATATGTATGTTCCAGAACTTATATTTGGTCATTTATTATCTGGTAGTAATTATGACGATACAACTACAAGAACTGGTGCAGGTACAAATGGTCTTGGTAGTAAAGTTTCAAATATTTATTCAAAAAAGTTTATTGTTGATACCATTGACAGTAAAGAAAAGAAACGGTTTATACAAGAGTTTTCTGACAATATGACACAACGTACCAAACCAAAAATTACAACAAATTCCAGTAAAAGTTACACAAAAATATCATTCGTCCCTGATTACTCAAGATTTTCTATGAATGGGTTAGAAGATGATAGTATTTTGTTGATTAGAAAGCGTGTATTGGATTGTATTGCTTGTACGAGTGCAAATGTTCAAATTTATTTAAATGGTGAACGTTTACGTGGAAAAGGTCTTGTTGATTATACCAAATACTTTTTTGAAGGTGAAAGGGTAATTAGCGAATCACAAGTAGAACGTGTAAAAGGAAAAGGTGGTGTAGTTACAGAATACATATGGGAATATGCTATTGTTCCTAATGCACAATACGAACAAGTTTCTTTTGTAAATGGTAATTCAACAACACAAGGAGGAAAACACGTTGATTATATTTTATATCAAATTATTAACAGATTGAAAAAGATGATTGAAGAAAAAAAACGAATGAAGGAATTGAAACCGAATTTTATCAAAGATAAACTATTCATTTTCCTAAGAGCTACTGTAGCCAATCCATCTTTTAATAGTCAAACAAAAGAACAATTGACAACACCAAGTAAAGACTTTGGATGTAGCGTAACTGTTAGTGACCAATTCATTACAAAGTTATACAAAAGTTCTATCGTTGAAGAAATTGTAGAATTTTGTAAAATGAAAGAATCATTGGATTTAGCTAAAACAACAGATGGCAAAAAAAAGAACAAAATTTACGTTCCAAAATTAGAAGATGCACTTTGGGCTGGAACTGCTAAATCAGAACAATGTACTTTAATTCTTACAGAAGGATTATCAGCAATGACATTTGCACTTTGGGGTAGAAGTATTGTAGGTCCAGATTGTTTAGGAGTTTTTCCATTAAAAGGAAAGGTGCTTAATATTCGAGATGCAACTGTATCACAATTAATGAACAATGAAGAAATTAATAATCTTAAACAAATCGTTGGCTTAAAACAAGGTGTTGATTATAAAGACACCAGAGACTTGCGTTATAGCAAAGTAATGATTTTAACAGATGCCGATGTAGATGGGTCTCATATTAAAGGACTTTTAGTTAATTTATTTCATCATTGGTGGCCATCACTTCTTAAACTTGATTTTATCCAAACACTTAGAACACCTATCGTCAAGGCTATTAGAGGTCAAAAAGTGTTGGAATTTTATACAGAGCAAGATTATCATAAATGGAAAGAAGGTACAAATACAAAGGGTTATCAAATCAGATATTTTAAAGGGTTGGGTACTTCTAAAAAAGAAGATGCACAAGAAACATTCCGTAGAATTGACCAATTACGTATTGACTACTATCACAAGGATAATCTTTGCGATGAATCTATAGTTCTTGCTTTTGAAAAAGATAAAAACATCAAAACAAAAATAAGCGGAGCTGATGAAACAGAGTCAAATGAACAAGAAACAAATGACAACAAAGAAACATCCTCTAATTATATGTCATCTGATATGAAATGTTCAGATAAACGTAAACGTTGGTTGGCACAATATGATAGAAATAGTTATATCGATGCTACAACGAACAAAGTCAGTTATCAAGATCTTATTCACAAAGAACTTATTCACTTTTCTATATATGACAATTTACGAAGTATTCCTAGCTTATGTGATGGATTGAAACCAAGTCAAAGGAAGATAATGTATTATATGTTGAAAAACAATATCAACAAGGTAATTAAAGTTGCACAATTGTCAGGTTATGTATCAGCCGAAACTGGTTATCATCACGGAGAAGCAAGTTTACAAGGAGCTATTGTAAGTATGGCTCAAGACTTTGTTGGGTCTAATAACTTGAATTTGTTGTATCCTGACGGTAATCACGGATGTTTAGATCCGGATACAAAAATTATGATGTGGGATGGTTCTAAAAAATATGCAAAACATATAAAAATTGGTGATGAATTAGTAGGGGATGATGGATATAAAAGAACAGTTTTAAAAACAACTTCTGGTGAAGACAATATGTATGAAATTAATATTGATGATGAAATATTTGTCGTTAATAGTCAACATAAATTAACACTTCGATATTCTAGTCATTTAAATATTTTTTGGAGAGAAAGTGACATGTCTTGGCGTGTAACATATTTTGATCCTTCTAAAATGAAAGGTGTACATAAAAATATTAGTACAAACTTGTCATCTGATAAAAAAGAAACATATAACAAATCTTCTTTAACTAAAGAACAAGCATATAATCAAATGATCAGTTTTATCCAAACGTTAAATATTGATAAATCTGGTATATTTGATATAAAAGTTTGTGATTATTTAAAATTAAATAATACAGATAAACATCATTTTAAATCATTAAAAAATAACAAATGTATTAAATGGAATAATAACAAAAATTTACCTATAGACCCATATATATTTGGAAGTTGGTTAGGAGATGGTAATAGTAATGGTTCTGGTATAACATCTATCGACACTGAAATTATTAAAAAATGGGTAATTGAAATGGGTAAAATTGATTGTGAAATTATACACGATAAAGTTAGCGAAAATCATGATAACTATCATTATAGTATACGTAAATCAGGCAATGGGAAAAGATATTGTGTAGGGTCAGGTTTAATTTGTGAAGGATGTACTTTTAAAAAATCAGAAATATGCGAATGGGTTAGTGATATACATAATCCAATATTAAAACGAGTAAAATCACAAACAACTGGTAAAAATAATTGGCAAAAAACATTGATAGAAAATAATTTATGGAATAACAAACATATACCATTCGAATATATGTATACGTCTAAAGAAAATAGATTACAATTACTTGCTGGTTTCATAGATACAGATGGGTATGTTCGATTTCAAAATAAGGTTCCACGGATTTTAATAAGTCAATCTAAAAGATTAAGGACTGATTTGATTTACGAATTGAAATTTCTTTGCGAAACACTTGGATATGCTTGTAAAATATATCACGGATCTAAGAATAGACAAACGAAAAATGGAGAAGACGCATCACTTCTTACACTTTGTATAACAGGAGATAACTTACACGAAATACCTATCCTGTTAAATAGAAAAAAAATACAACCATATGTATTAAAAAGAAATCTTTATATTAGTAGTTTTACAGTAAAATCATTAGGTGTTGGAAAATATTGCGGATGGGAAATTGATGGAAATAATCGTTTCTTACTTGGAAATTTTATTATAACTCATAATAGCAGGTTACTTGGTGGAAAAGATGCAGCTAGTCCTAGGTATATCTTTACAAGATTATCTGATATTACATCTAAGGTATTTGACAAACGAGATTCACCTTTATTAAAATATCTCGATGATGATGGTATGCAAATTGAACCAGAATGGTTTATGCCAGTTTTACCAATGGTTTTAGTAAATGGTTGTGAGGGTATTGGTACAGGTTATTCTACGTATATTCCACCTTATAATCCAAAAGACATTGTTGCAAACTTGTTACGTGTTTTAGATGACAAAGAACCTTTACCTATGACACCTTACTTTAAAAATTTCAATGGTAATTTAAGAGAAACAGAACCTGGAAGTTATTCTACTTTTGGTAAATGGGAACGCGTTTCAGATACACAAGTGAAAATTACAGAACTTCCTGTTGGTTGTTGGGTAACTACTTATAAAGAATTTTTAGAATCTTTAGTTGAAAGTAGTAAGCCAAAAACTACAAAGTCAACTAGTGGTACAACAAAAGCTAAAAAGCAAACAGTGCAATTAAAGGATGTACAAAACAAAACACGTGATGAAAACAATGATATTTGTTTTATTGTTGAATTTTGTAAAACAGAAGATTTGGATAAACTTATTAAAACTAATACTTTGGAAAAAACTTTACGATTAACCAAAAGTTTTACTACAAATAACATGTACTTGTTTAACGACGAGCTCATTCTTACAAAATACCGGTCAGCAACTGATATCTTACTTGACTTTTTCGATATCCGTATTGAATTTTACGAATCACGACGATTATATCTTGTTAGACAATTACAAAACGAATTGACTTTGCTCAACTCAAAAATACGTTTCATTAATGAATATATTGATGGAACTTTGGACATTAACCGTAAATCACGAGATTATATCATCAGTTTATTAGAAGAACGAGATTATCCAAAATTGGCTTATGATATTAAAAATGATATTAAAAATGATTCCGAAAATGAAGGCGGTAATACAAAGTCTTTTGACTACCTTGTAAGAATGCCTCTGATTTCTCTTTCACTTGAAAAGATTAGAGAATTAGAGAATCACAGAGACACACGTCAAAATGAATTAAATGATTTGCAGAGTAAAACACAACGAGACCTTTGGAAGAATGACCTTGACGAAATAAGAAAAATGTTGTAATAAATAAGTTTTGTAATAAATAAAGTAGTTACCTTGTGTATTATTTAAAATTAAAGAATAATTATATATTATTCTTTAAGATATGTTATATTCTGTATTTTTATTATTAATTGGAGTATATGTTGGCCAAGAATATCCAGTAGTTCCATCTGTAAAATTGATGACTTTGTCTTTGTTACGTTATATTAAGGACAAGTCAGAAGACAGTACTAATAAAGATCCCGATTTAAGTAGTGATTTGAATATGCAAAACTTTTTAAGGAATTTTATAAAGTCTATGTACAAAACTGACAAAACTGATTAATTACAATTATCTTTATTTCATTTTGTAAACCATTTACAATCAAGTTACAATCCATTTACAATTGATTTATTTTTATTAAAAAATGAATTTAAAAAAACGATTTGTTTTATTTAAAATGAACAAGATGATCACTAGTTCTGAAAATGTTAAATTTATCGCAAAACATAAACCAATTGTTTACATTGTTGATTTCTTAAACATTTTTTCTGATTTTAGAGAAATAAAGTATAAAAAACAAAACGTAGACTTTCATTCTGTTAAACATAGTAACAAGGAACAAGATACATATGATTTTTTCAAGTTGTTTTTTTCTAAATATATAGATTATGTGAAGATTGATAAATCAAGTCAATTTTACTTTGTGATGAAAAAGTTGAATGATTATGAAACAATTCTTGATAATATCATGCAAACTCATTATGACTTTAATATGAAGTTTATTATCATAGAAGACAAATTTAACAATAATATTTTGGACAAGAACAAAGATGATTTTTTATGTCAATATTTCTTTTACATTTTACAAAAAAATAACCAGTGTGTTTTAATTTCCAATGATAAATACAGAGACAAAAGAAGTTATATAAAACTTTTCAACTTTGATATTTTTATCAGAGTTGTTAATTATAATTCTAAAACTAAAGGACTTGATAAATCTACTCTTAAAATTCGTTTAACAGATACTATAGGTGATCATTTAATACTACAAAAATATACAAGATGTACTATTCCAAAACATGACTTGAATCTTATACTTTAAATAAATAATATACCTAAAAAAAAGGTAATTGTAATTAAAATTCTTTAAATACAAATATCCTTGATAAATAATCGTAAAAATATCGCTTTGAAAAAATTTTGAATAATCCTGGGCGTTCTTGACGTTTTGAGTCAATATAGTCTGTAAAATACTTTGATTTTAGAATTTGATATATCATATACATACAATTTTTACTAGCATACATTATATCATAAAGGCGATTTATATAAATTGTGTTATCCTTTAATGGATACATTATTTGTAAAGTTTTATTGTTTGCAAAATATTTAGGATTAAATTGTATAATTATATCCAAGTTATCAATTTGTACTACTGAATCAGATGTAGATTGTGTAGAAAAAAGTGTATCCAATGTATTAACTACATTTTCAAAAAATATTTTTGATACTTTAATATTTGTTAATGGTTCTTGTTTAATAATTTGAACTGATTTAGGATAAGGTACTATTATTAATGCATTATCCTTTGACGAATTACTTTCGTCCTCGCCCCTTATTATAATATTCATTTTATATTGACTTATTAACAAATGTAATTCATCACTGTTTAACTTTTCATTTGCATTCAAAAAATACATAGCTATAGACGGCAATTCAACATTTAAATTTTTATGAACGTATTTAAAATAATGTCTATCAGTATCATTACCTTTATCTTCCAGTTGTTGTTTATTATAATACACTACGATTTTACATTCTTCTTGTATTTCATTTTTTATATATATATTTGATACAATGTGATTATATCGCGATAAACTATCAAGTATATGTGTTATATTAGTAATATTTAAATTTACTATAAAAGCCTTGATATTTTGAAGTTTATATTGAGATATTATGTTTTCCAAAGTTATAGTATAAGTTGTGTATTTTTTAATATTAAACATATTAAAACCATTAACACTTAAAGTGTCATCTCGTAACCAATAAATATCATCGTCTTTTTTGTAATATAAAGTGGTTTCTTGAAAACTTGTTTTATGCGTTAAAACTTTTGAAATTAATAAGACATTTGGGTTGCTTAAACTTCTAATTTTGTCTATAAATTCATTTCTTGGTTCTATTAGTAGAACTGGCGAATCTTGATCAATATCATCAAGACAATTATCTGTATATCCATATATGATAGTACAATTTTTTATACTTGTCATATAATCTTTTACTGAACAACTTAAAGTAAGTTTAGATAAAATAAATTAAAAAAAAATATAATATAAACATATATATAATATAAAATATGTCAAATAATATGTTTAGTTCTAATGATCCCCCAGATATTCCAAGTATATCTAGTCTACATCAAGAAAAACACGTAAAGGAAACATCTAAAAATGATATATTTAACATTGTTTTGAATAAAATTGTACAAAAAATTGTATATACAAATCGCCATACTGATCAAACATATGTATTATTTGAAATTCCCCAGATATTAATTGGATATCCTCAATACGATATGAAATCGTGTTTACTTTTTGTAATGAATCGTTTATCCACTAGTAATTATTTTGTAGAATTTATAGATCCATTTTACTTATACATTGATTGGGGTAAATCAATTAATACATCAAAATTAAAATCAAATATATCTACAAAACATAAAGATAAATTAAGTCAGCATACTAAAACTTTATTAAATAAATTTCCTAATACATCACAGATAGAATTCATATACGAAGATGAATTAAAGGGTAAAAAACGTTTAAAAAAAAATAAAAAAAAATAAGAAATATTATGTTTATAAGGGAATATAAGTAAATATGAGTTTTTGGAAAAACAAACCAGTTTCAGTAAAATACGAGAATTTTAAGAATTTGCAATTTAATAGTCATCTTATTGTAACAGCTGACACATTACTTGAAAATTCATCGAAAGAAATAGATACGAGTAAAATTAAATTAGAATATGATTTATTATTGAACCCTACTGATTATGAAAAACAACAAATGTTAAAGTTTATTAATGAAAATTATGGCGACACAAAGTCAAGTTTAGTTTTATCTTATTCAAAAGAATTATTTGATTCATTTATAAAACCAGACAATTTATGTATTGTATTTTATGCAACTGGTAATCGTAATTCAGATAAAATAAACTTTGAAAAAATGATAGGTTTAATTATTGCTAAAAGACACGAATTATTCATAAGAGATTACTCTGATAAAATTACATCCGAAACCCAAACTAGTTTTAAAAAATACAATTGCATAGACGTTGACTTTTTATGTTTAGTAAAACAATTAAGAAATATGCACGTTTCTTCTTATATGATAAATGTTGTTACTAAAGAATGTATGATTCAATATAACAAAAATGTAGCTTGTGCAGTATATACTGTAAATAAAAGTTTAAAGTCCGATAGTTTTTGTAAAAAATCTTACTTTCATAGACCTATTAACGTAGAAAATATGTTAAGATCAGAAATGCTATCGATAACAAATGATGAAACATATACATACGAAGATAATTTAGATAATTTACAGTTATTAAAACGTGTTTACAATAGTTTTAGTTACCCTAAGGATTTCTTTTGTAATCTAAAATTAAAATCATTTAATGTATTAGATGAATATGAGCTTTCAAAGCAGGACGATCTATTTGTTGACAAATTATATGACAAATTAGTAGAGTATAGTTATACACATTATGATATTTTTGAATGTAAATCAAAAGATGAATTTATAGAAATATTAAATAATCCTATATTTCTTAAATTTATTACAGTAGATGAAAACAACAACGTTTTAGATTTTTTATGTTTATTTCAATTAGATACTTACAATACAAAATTAAACACTAAATCAAGAAATGGAAATGTTTATTTTATGTTTTTAGAAACGTATTCAAATACTAGACTATCATATTTATTAGAAGCAATAACTGAACATTGTTATAAAAATGACATTTATGATGTTATAACAGTAATGAACATATTTAATGCCAAACCAAATTCATACAATGCATTTAAACTTTTAAAAGCATCTGCTGATCTATATTACTATCTTTATAACATTGAAGTTACACAAATTCCCCCCCATAAAAATGGATTAATAACTATTTAAAATTAAAATTAAAATTATTTGTTAAAGATTCAACGATACATTGATTTACATATAATTTTTTTCATTGTTAATATCAATGGAAAAAGAGTATTTAATTATAGATAATCACTCTAGTAAAAATGGAAACATTACAGAGTTTAAAGAATCAGATGGGAAAATTTTAGTTAAACATTTTTCAGGTTTAAATACAGACAACTTTGTTATAAAAAAATTCAATGGTAAACGTTTAGAATTTTCATTTTTTAAACTAAACGGTGTCTATTATATTAATATTAATGGACATCATATTATAGATTATAAACATTTTATAAATATACAACATATATCAAAAGCAGAAGAAGATGTTCGTATAAAAAATCCATATATTGGAGACATCATTTTAGTTAACTGTGATGTTGATATAGTACATAAAGCGCTTACTGTAATGGCAGATTGGATGCGTTCTAAACAAAGTGTTTTCAAGGATATAATGTACTACATGTTTAATTAATTTTATCATTTGTTAACATAAATGATAAAACTTTATTTTTACATAAATAAATATACTAAAATTACTAATATGATAGTTGCAAATTGAAATGTATATAATGTTTTTTTGTATCCTTCTGCGTCATGACCTATACCATAAATTCTAGGTTTACCATTAGGTTTAAATAGTATATTTGGTTTTATTATATATAGTATAATAATTGCACCTAGTAAATAAGGTATTTGCCGTACAACTTTTTCAGATAAATTTAACATCTTGCTTATAATTACTTAGAAATAAAATATACAAAATTTTATTTTTGTTTTTTATCATCATTTTTTGTTGCGTTTTTTAATAACTTTTCTACTAGTAATATTTTGTATATTAAATGCATATTTATTTCTTTTTAACAATCCTATTAAAACAAACCATGTAAACATCCAAAACAAATATGTACTAACGATCATACCAGTATCATCTGGTTTTATATATTCTCTATATCCAACCCAAGGTGATGATTTATACGTTTCTTGGTATATGTCCATAAAACCTAAATTATCCATATTTTTTGCTAATATTTTCTCAAAACTATCCCACTCGCTTTTACAAGAATCGTCACAAGAAATAGTCAAAATTTGATTTTGTTTATAAACATCCATGTATTTTTCATACAATTCATAAGATTTTTTAATAACATCATCTGCTTTTAAATTCAAAATAATTCTCTGAATTTCATCATTTGGCTTTGTCATTTCCTTATTTTTTTTACACAAATTATATGACATTGATATATCAATGTTATTACAATAAGCACTTGATATTTTACCCATATACACTGTTGGATCAAAGTATGAAGAAACTTCTGAATACATACTCGTTTTAATTTTTTGATATACATCATTTATAAAATTATTAAAGAAATCTGTTATATCAGCTTGTATTGTTAAACCAGATACATATCTATCATAAATTACATTTACATATTCTTTTACAGTTGATGTAACAATTACAGCACGTGTTAAAACAAGTAATCTTGCAACAAACATCCACAAATCATACATGATTGGCCACATAGCCCAATATAAAAATCCACAAGTATTAGATACCAAAAACGAATGTTCTCCAGATTTTACAAACATTTTCAATAAAGGTATATTTTTTAATATCCATAGGATTAGCTGTTTATTTAATTCAGCTATTTTATAATGGGCAAATGGGTTTAATCTAAAATTAGCAAGTACGCTACCACATATAATTCTATAAAAAATATCTATCCACTCTAGGTGTTTATATGTACTTATAATATTCAGATAATTTTCATGATGTATAAATGCACCAATAAAGATTATTGAATAAAAATAACTTCTAATATATTGTGAAAATTTAGTTACACGAGTAAATTCTATATATTTTGTTGGCATTTTGTCAATTAATTTATCTATATCTTTCTCAATTACATCTAAATTATCTCTAGCTACTTTATCTATATTCTTTAAACTAGATGTAGTGTGTTTGAATATCTCCTTTGAATCTAATATACTTATAATTTTATCATTTATTTTTACAAACTTTACAGTAATCTTCTTTATATTTTCATCTATTTTTTCTTCTTGATCATCTATTCCTATAATCACATTACCACGAACAAAACCAATTGTTTCTACTACTTGTAAAACATCTAATAAAACAGTTACGTATTTTTGCCATAAATTACCAGTTATATTTGAAGAAGTTTCTAATTTATTATGATTTTTTAAATTGTTTTCTACACTACTTAATCTTTTATTCCAATCAAGCACCTGAGATCTTATTTTATGCAATTTTTCTGATATTTCATCAGCTTCATACATACTACCATTTACATAACTTGATTGAAAGACTTGTAAATTATCAATAATATCTAAAAGGGATTTTTCCTCAATAAGTTTATGAGGTGTAAAATCTTTATTATTGGTATCGCCCACTTCCATATTATTATAACTTTATAAAAAAATATTTAAAAATATAATTATAATAAAAAGAACAAAATATAATTATGTTAGACAAATTGTCTAGTAATGAAGTTCAAACACTAATACAGAATTTGTTCAAATTTATCCTTTTATAAATGAAATGGTTGAAGAAAGCTAAGTATATTTATGATGTATATTATGATGTATTTTGGAATACATTTAAAATTAGAAAATGAAAACGATGAAACAAAAAAACATCAAATTAAATTATTATTGGCTGATTTAATAAAAGATCATGACAAAAGAAAATAAATTTCAAAATGTATTTTTAGAATCAAGTTCTAAAGAAAACAAAAATTTGTTAGTTAAAGATAAAAATATATGAATTTACCAAGTGAACCAGGATTATATAGAAGGCTCGCTTATGGTGAATATATTAGAACACGTAATCGCTCAAGATATTACAACAACTACAGTTACGAACAATTAGTTGAATTAGAAGATGTTAAAATAGGATTGTCAAATACAGAATTATCTTGTATATTTAAAACGAATACTTGTACAAACCAGTTTTTTTGTTCAATTTGTCAAGAACAAAAAGACACAAACCCAGAACTTTTTAATATTAAAACATTAATATGCAATCATACGTTTCATAATAAATGTATAAAGAAGTGGTTATCAAAAAATAAAACCTGCCCCCTTTGTCGTTTAGATTTAAGCAGTAATTAAAAATTTGAATTATTAAAAAAACTTTAAAAAAATTAATTTAAATCTGTAAGTTTAATCTATAAGTTAATCTATAAGTTAATCTGTATTACAGGATTTGTGGGAATTATGAAGATTTCTAGTTTAACAAATGGGACAAATTATTTGGGTAAAACAGTGTATAAAAAAGTAATTGGTGAAGGTGCCTTTGGAATTGTACAATTATACCAATGTAACCCAGATTGTAATAATAATATGTGTAATAATTGTTGCATTGTTAAACACTTAATAAATACTTCAAAAAATTATTTAGGATTTTTAACTCGTAAAGATAAAGACCGCATAGAAAAGTTTTATCAAGAATACGAGATTGGTATTTTATTAGATCATCCAAATATAAGACGAACTCTTCATATAGATAGAACATTAAATTGTATAACGTTTGAAAATTGCAGAGGTATTGATTTACTTGATTATGCAAATGAATACAAAATACCAAATACACGACATTTACTTGGTTATTTTTCTCAAATTTTAGATGCCGTAAATTATCTTCACAATAACGGTATTGCGCATTTGGATTTAAAATTGGAAAATATAGTACTTAATACTGATACAAATGTCATAAAATTAATAGATTTTGGAGAAGGATCTTTTTTTAAAGACCAGCAAAATAATAAATATTTGTTCAATGGTATTAGAGGTACCATAGAATATTTACCACCTGAAAGTGTCAATCTTATGGAATTCCAAGGAGATAAGGTTGATATTTGGTGTTGTGGTATAATATTATATAATTTATTTTACAATTATCACCCATGGGAAATAGCAAAATGCACAGATAGTAAATACAATATACATTATTTTAATATAAATCGTGGTCAATTAAGCGAAACAATTTTTCCGAAAAGATCAGAATATTATACAGAAACAGAATGGGAAATTATAAAATATTTATTTAAAACCTTATTAAATCCCGATGCAAAAAATAGAATTTCTATAAATAAGACAAGATCACTTTTTGGATTACTCAATCTTTCAGATAATATCGAATGTAATTGTATATCCAACAAATTAATTAGTCAAAACGTAGTTAATAAATTTGTCAAAAAACATACGATATAATATTTAATTGTTAATTTTTTTTTATATATGTATTTTAATATAATGAATAGAGTTGTAAGAGAAGATTTACCAGTGTTTCAACAACAAATTTTTGAAACAACAAATGCGGATATTCCCCTTGAAACTAAAACACTTCAAGAAATTACAAAAGAAAGAGGTCAACGTTTGACAAAATCTACTATTGGTGATTTAGTATCACCAGGTTCTTATAAATTTAATACAAATGAAGATTTTGTATCAGGTAGTAATACTAGACATTTATTTAAAAATTTATATGGTGAAACTTTACTAACATTTTTGTTTTTTTCAAAAAAAAATATCGATAATATCCAAGATATACTTAAATTTGTAGTACATAGGGAAACTAGTTATATAATAGATAACCAGTCAGTTAATGAATTATTAATAGTAATGAGAGCATTATTTTTGGAATACAGTTTACATCCAAAACTTATAACTGATAAGATGTCAGAACAGGAACGTGCTGAATTATTAAAAAAGTATACAACAGAAGTTTCAAGATTGAATACAATTGTTGTAAATCAAGTCGTTCCTAAAATTATTTCTCAAATTCAGCAATATGTAGATTATTTACGAGATGCAAGTACACAACCATATTATATGGATAAACCAAAGAATGATAGTGTTAAAGGACAAAAACAATACAGAAGTACTACCCAAGTTCTAACAGGAGGAGATTTATAAAAAATTGAAGTTTTATAATTTAGTTTACAATTTAATTAAATATCTTCACACTTAAATGTCATCTGAACAAGAAATCCGCAATAAACGTGCCAGAGAATATTATCATCGAAATAAAGCTGAAATAAAGGAACGTAATAATGAACGATCTAAACAATATTACAAAGAACACAAAGATTCAATTTTATACAAATTAAATGATGATATAAATAAAAAACGTCTACAAGAATATAATAAAGAATATTATCAAAAAAATAAAGATAAAATTCTTGAACGTCATAAATCAAAAAGTTTAACACCAGAACAAATAGAATTTAGACGAGAATATATGAAAGAATATAGAAAACAAGAGCGAGAAAAAATGACACCAGAAGATATAGAACGACGTAGACAATATATGAAATCGTATAATGAACGTAAAAAAAATATGTAATTATGATATTTAATAATGTTAGATATCATATCTAGGATTTTTGGGGGTGTACAAGGGCATTTTTTTATAAAGCTTTAACTGTTGTAATATAATTATAAACAATAGTTTCACCACCCCTTTTAATTTCGTTATGTTCTGAAACTTTTGATACTCTGTATTTAAACGTTTTATGAGAAGATCCACTTGTAGTTTCTCTAATATGAACTTCTAAAGAAAATCTACCAGATTTTTTATGATGTCGATAATATTGTGAAAATGCTTTTTTAGCAGCTGCTGCTGGGGTAGTACTTATATATCTACCACCACTTGTTCGTAATTTGCTCCCAGCTTTGTAAAAAGCTTCAACTGTAAAAGATCTATCTTTGCTATCCATTATATTATATACAAATAAAATAAATTTTTATAAATTTATTTGCATGTTCATATGACAAAACGCCATCTGCCGCTAAATTTGACATTGCATTATGACAACCATGTCCATGTCTTAAAAATGCAAAATTAATATTCATATATACTGGTACTTATTACTTACTATATATTTTTAAAATAAATTTTGAAAATATTATTAATAAATGATGTTTCAAGTAACTTTTTATATTATTAATCACCTTGTATAAATCGCACTCCTTCCCAATTACCCCAATTACCACTACCAGTTGCTCTAGCGCCATCCCCTGACATTTGTAATCGTCTATTATCTTTATTTTGAACAGCATACCATCTATCATTTCTAACAATAACTTTTTTCCAACCTTCAAAATCATTTCGTATATTATCGATTTCTGCCAAGATATCTCTATCATTAACCCATAATTTTTCTCTTGACCATAAATTTTTAGCAGCTAAACCACGGTTATAAGAGTTCATGTCATCTTTATTTCCTAAAAGACGTACCCAGTTATCGTCTTGATTAATATTTGTACCACCTAATTTTATATTATTTGATCCTGCTTTGAGTCCATCGATTTCTGCCAAGATATCTCTATCATTAACCCATAATTTTTCTTTTGACCATAAATTTTTAGCAGCTAAACCACGGTTATAAGAATTAAGGTCATTTTGATCTCCTAAAAGACGTAACCAGTCATAATCTTGACGAAGATGTGTATCACCTATACGTAGGGTATCCCAGACTCTAACTACACGAGCTTTGCCAGCCTTACCAGCACCTACAATATTTAATGATCCCTCTTGACCACCGTCGTGACGTCCATAACTGATTTGTCCAGCATTCTCTTCTCTATCATAACCTTGTCCAAATTGTAAAGCTTTTGATTGCATCATATATAGATTATCTTTTGTAAACTGATAACCATTATCGTCGGCGATTTGTACAAAAACGTTATCGTCACTTTGAATGTGTAATTGACCATCTTCGTAAATTCTAGATCCACCAACACCCCAATCTAATACTTTTTTACCAGGTGGTAATTTACAGATGTCCCCATCTGCACACCAAAGAGTATTTTGTTTCATATAGTTATATGTAACTTCACCAGTTTCTCCTTTTGGACCTATTGAACCTTGTGGGCCTATTAATCCTTGTGGACCTTGGGGCCCTACTGGACCTAACAATCCTTGTGGACCTGGAATGTTACTTGGTTCTCCTTTTGGACCTATTGAACCTATTGAACCTTGTGGGCCTATTAATCCTTGTGGACCTGGAATGTTACTTGGTTCCCCTTTTGGACCTATTGAACCTTGTGGGCCTATTAATCCTTGTGGACCTGGAATGTTACTTGGTTCCCCTTTTGGACCTATTGGTCCTTGTGGGCCTATTAATCCTTGTGGACCTGGAATGTTACTTGGTTCCCCTTTTGGACCTATTGAACCTTGTGGGCCTATTAATCCTTGTGGACCTGATTGAGCTTGCCCCATATTTATTTATATATAATAAACATATAAAAAAATAAAAAAATATTAAAATAAAATTAATTTTTATAAATGGTACTACATTTTCCGTTATTTTTATTCATCTTCATAAATTACACGTTTTCCACCTCGTAATACTCTTTTTCTTGCTGGTTTTATTTCTTTAATTTCATCTTGTAATTGTGATAATTCAGTTTTAAGTTCTTTAATACATTCCATTAAAATAACAGATACTTTTTGATAATCTAACGAATAATACCCACCTTGTGGACATCTTAATAATTCAGGAAAATCTTCTATAAAATCTTGTGCAATAAAACCTACATATGGTGTATTAGAATCATCATTTTTATAATTGTATTTAATAGATCTAATATTATCTATTTTATCAAGCATTTTTGAAGTATTGAAATCTTCAATGTTTGTTTTTAAACGAATATCAGAAGAACTTGTTACTGTTCCTCCTACATATACATCCCTTGAAATACTTGCCCCTCCTAATACAGTTAATGAACCACCAGTACCAATACCAGTTGCATTATTAGTTGACATCACAGCAACAGTTTCTTCAACCATAAGATTTCTACCTACAATAGCATCTTGACCTACAAACAAACGTTTTCCAACACTTGCACCACCATCTGTCAAAAAACTACCCCCATTTGTTACAGATTGCGCATCTGTAGGTGACTGGATGGTTATACCACCATATGTCAGTAGAGATCCAGTGCTTAAATTTATAGCATCATCAGTTGATGTTAATGTTAGATAAGCAAATGTACTTGCTGTTTCTGTACCACCAGATATAACACCATCTACATACAAATTTGCATTCACGTGAACATTACCATTAACATCTAAATGATATCCTGGAGTATTTATTCCAATACCCACATTCCCGCCAGTAGTAAAGATATTACCAACAGTATTAGAATTACCAATAGCTGATAAAGTAGATGATACATTTAAATCTATCGATTTTAATAATCCAGATACATCTAATAATGATGTAGGGGTAGTTGTCCCAATACCAACATTACCCACACTGTTGATTCTCATCCTTTCATCAGCTACTGTATAAAAATAAAGATTACCATCCGTTGTACTAGGTGTAGCAGATGCTAAGACCTTTGTAGTTTGTGCAATATCAACAACACCACCAAGTGAACCCCAAGCATTTCCTGGACCATATCCTTCAAACTGTTGAATTTCAGAATTATATCTAATATAACCAGGTAGTGGTGTTATTGGTCTGGTTTCAATATTACCTGTAGGAATTTTTAATACTGGTCCAACAACCACAACATCAGACCCCATTGTAACATTGCCTATTAATATAGAGGCACCAGTTACATTTATAGACCCTGTTGTAATTCCACCTGAAATACCTGCTATACCCCTAACATCTAATTTATAATCTGGAGCAGTAGTTCCAATACCTACATTACCTGCACTGTTAACTCTCATACGTTCATTATTTACTGTATAAAAATACAAATTACCATCTGTTACACTTGGATTAGCAGAAGCTAAGACCTTTGTAGTTTGTGCAATATCAACAACACCTCCCAATGACCCCCAAGCACCACCAGGACCATATCCTTCAAATTGACTGGTAGTTGAATTATATCTTACATATCCTGTTTTAGCTGGATTGGGTCTACCCTCTGTATCACCAACTGGAATTTGCATAATAGGTCCTCCTACAAATAAACTTTTACCAATACTGACACCCCCAGCAGTTAAAATACTACCACCTTGAGTAACAGACTCAGCATCATCTTCTCCTCCAACTGTAATACCACCATATGTAAATAGGGATCCTGTACTTGAATTAATTGCATTATCGGTTGCTGTCAATGTTAAATATGCAAATTCTGAAGAACCACCACCAGAAATAGTACCACCTCCAGCTAATGTAATAGCACCTCCTATATACACATCTTTTTTAAATGCTGCACCACCACTAACTGTAAATGAACCCCCGTCATTTTCACTTGTAGCATTTGTTGTATTTGATACGAGTACTTTACCATACATTTCAATACCTCCATCATAACTAGCTGCTAAAACGTTTCCAAATTCGCTGTTATTTAAACAAAATTTACCAGAACCAATAGATCCAGAATTTTGTCCTATTCGCCAAGATGAACTTGTATTAGACGATGATGTAAAATTATTTAGTGAAAAAAATGTAATTTCTGTTGCAGATCCTGATGTTTTAGGGGCTATTTGAATTTGAGAAGCATCACTTCTTGATAATATTGAATCATTTATACCCATTCCACCATAAACAACAAAGCTACCAGTTTGTGAACTTGTTGATCCTGTTGTATTTATAATTGTAAGTCTTCCTCCTACATAAACATCTTTTCCAAATGCAGCTCCTCCGGCAATACTAAGAGCTCCCCCTGATGTAACACTTGAAGAATTTATAGTTGTAGAAATACCCATACCACCAGTTAAAAATATAGCACCTGATGTGTAACTACTACTAATTTGAGTACTATCAAAATTAATATTACCGGTAGCATTGTTCAAATTTATAGTTCCATCTACATATAAATTACCTGAAATACCAATACCACCACGAATTTGAAAAGCACCACTAGATGCATTATGACTTTCCGTAGTACTTGATATTATTACATCATTACTAAAATTTGACATCATATCGTTAATTGTCAAACGTGTTGTTACTCCATCTGGTATAAAACTAAATGTTCCATCGCGTAAGATTTGCATTTTTAACGAATCATTTCCAGTATATACATTTACATTTCCATTTGTTACATTACCAGTATATAAATGTATATTTCCAGGATGTGTTACATGATCATTACCATATAATAACATTCTACTACCCCCCTTATTATCTAATTCGGTCCATGAAGATATTCCTAAATACCCATCGCTAGTTCCAACTGTTGTATTTAATCCAATTGATCCATTTTTTACTAAAGTTAAAGACGATGACATATTAGAAGTTGTATTAAATCCTATACCTAATCGTGTACCAACCAATACATTTCCACGAGAATTATTTGAATTTACAAATGTATAACTATGTTGATTATTAGAATTTATATTCATATTTCCAAAAGCAGAATTAACATTTACATTATTATCACCATCCAATGCTATAATATTTGCTCTAGATGTACCAGTCTTGTCTAACCATTTTAAATATTTATTATTATCAACTGTCAAATTATCCTTGAAATTGTAGGATGTTGACATTATTACAATAAACAGGTAAAAAAAGTTTCATCAATTAAACTACAGTGTTTAAATAAATTGAAAAAATTACAATTAAGATTAATCATAAAATGGTTACCGAATTAGGTTATTGTAATCTTTGTGAAAAACAAAAAATGATTTGCCGAGATCATCATTGTACAATATGTTATGAATTATATTGTGAAAATTGTTATTACGAAAAGATTTATGAAAATGACTTGTGTCAAAAATGTACAGATGATATTAACGGCAAAAATAAAGAAGACGATGAATTATACGAAGATACCGAAGAAGATACCGAAAATGAAGATACTAAAGATACCGAAAACGAAGAAACGTCTTTAAAAAAACAATTTGACAGATTAAGAGAAACTGTAAGATCATTACAATTACAAAATGAAAAGTTTAAACAAAAACAGTGTTTGTTGATAGCATTGGAAACAATTGATTTAAGAAATGATATTACAAGACAAGATACAATAGATATAAAATATACTATAAAGGAACTACTTTACAATAATTCATCGGAGGTTGTAGATAACAATGAAGGTTTGCATAAAACGATTATAGAAGAACTTAGTGGTTTAAAATTAAATTGTATTTACGAGTCAGATTCGTATAGTTCTAGATTAAGTGTATCTATACGGAATGTCATGTAAAAGAATTAATTGTTTATGATTTCACATTTACTTTTTTATAGGTGTATATTATATGTGTTACAGTGAAAAAGCTAGTATCAATGCTTTTATTGTAGGTATGGTGTCTAGTTTGTTATTATATAAAGAATCTATTAACTCTGGTAAAAAATATAAATTATTTCAAAAATTAGCATTATTTTTTGCTTTTGTAACAGTTATGCAAATATACGATGCCATATTTTGGAAAAGTTTAAAAGATAATAATGGAGAAAACAAGATCAATTTTATATTTACTAAAATTGCAATGATAACAAATCATTTACAACCAATTGTTTTAGCATTTTTAATAGGTAGCTTATTTCTATTAAATGATTTATCAAAAATGATGTTGTATATTTATATAATAGTGGTTGGAATTTATAGTATTATAGCTTTTAATAAAATTTCTTATACACAAGTTTCAAAAACATCGGCTCCGGCACTACATTGGCAATGGAATACTCTTGATTTAGAGAATAGTATAATAAATCCAACATTTGTATACACATTATTTTTAATGACTATATGTGTGATATGTTTACAATTACCTAATCCAATAAGTTATATAATCATCTTTATTAATTTGTTTACATTTTTCTTTTCAAAGTTTAATTATAAAAATACAGAAATAGGAAGAATGTGGTGTCATATTGCAGCATATACCCCTGTATTTTTATTATTATTACAAAAATTCATTTGATAATTCTTTCAAATTCGTGTTTCCAAAATACATCTGGTTTACCATTACAACTATTCCAATGTTTATTCAAGTCATCAAAAATAGGTTCAATCGTAGATAAATTAAATTGCTGGTTTGTGCAAAATTGTGGATAACCACCATTGATATAATCTGGTCATAACCCATGAATAGAAAAATCATTATATGTACTGCATCTTTGTAATGAAAGATAATAAACTAACGAAGAAAAAATAAAATTATTCATTTTAATATAATATAATATTGATTTTAAATTTTTCTATTTTTATATACATTATAATCATATAAATATTTATTTATTTTTTCTATATTATTTATTTTACAGTAATTTTGTAATTGATTTATATTATAACTTGACCATTTAGAATACATATTTTTATATTTTTTTCTATAATAATATTTACATTCAGTATTAGAAAAATTATTATCTTCAAGCAAGTCATTTATATATGATTCTATAATATACTTGATAGCATCTTTTTCATAATAGAATGTTTCTAAAATTGTTTCTTCACATGATTTATCATAATCGTCATATAATTCACCAACCTCATAATAACATTTTTCTAACCCAAAATATTTTAACATTTTTTATTAAATTAACAAATTTTAACTTTAAATTATTTTTTGTTGCACTTGTTGTTTTAATCCTGATGTATCAACTTTTAATCCTGTTTGTTCTTTAACTTGTGATGCCATTTTATCAATTTGTTGTTGTGCCATCTGAACAGCTTGTTGTTGAGCTTGAGTAACCATATTTTTTCCCCCTACGCATTTAATATTTATATAATATATTTATAAAAAATAAATAGACTAATTATTAAGATAATTACCTTAATGTTACGATATATTATACATACGTTGTATATTTTTTTCAAATATACTTACAAATACTGTTTTATTTTTAAAGATTAATAAACGCAACAAAAACGTATTTAAAAGTTAACTACTATAAAGTTTATAGAAAATGACTGAACGAATTTTTGAGATCAAAACTTTAAAAAGCGTTATTGTAAAAAATTTATTTGAGGTAATTAAGCCTTATATTAAAGAAACAAATATTGTAATTAACAAAGATTGTATTAAAATTTCAACATTAGATACATCTAAAGTTTCATTGACATATGTTAAATTGGATGCAAATAAGTTTGAAAGTTATACTTGTGAAAAACCAGTTGTATTAGGTATTGATACAAATACATTCTTTAAAACAATTAAATCAGCAAATAGACGTGAAACTATAACTCTTTATATGAATAGTAATGAACAAGACAAATTAGGAATTGAGTTGGCTGACCCTTTTATGGGTAAGGTAAAAGATTATAAAATCCCATTGTTAGCATTAGATGATAAGGTTATTAATATTTCAGAAATGGAGTTTGATTATGTTATTAATATGCCATCTGCACAATTTCAACAAATTGTCAAAGATATTCAACTTTTAGAAGGTAAAGTGGTTGAAATAAAAAGTATAGGAAAACAGTTAATTTTTGCATGTGATGACGGGTTAGCAGAATTTAAAACAGCTATTTGTGAAATAGATGATAAATTAAATAAGGATCAAAAGGCTTTACTACAACAAAATGGAGAAGATATTAAATCAATAAAGTTTGAAAAAACAAATGATAAAATTGTCCAAGGTAAATTTAAATTGAGTCATTTAATGAATTTTATAAAAGCTTCACATTTGTGCGAGAACATGAATATTCTATTAACAAATGACAAACCTTTAATTTTAGAATATTTTGTAGCTGATTTAGGAATTTTAAGATTCCTACTTATGTCTCACACTGACGGATAAAAAATCAAACCGTAAAATTACAACTTTTTCTATTTTTAAAATTTTTTTATTACGATAAATTTTAAAAATTAAAATTAAAAAGCTTAGAATACCTAAGTATTCGAATTTAAAAAGATATGGTGTAACTAATATTTTAAAACTAAAAAAATACGATGATAAACGTAAATCAACAAATATAGAACGTTATGGTTTTGAACATCCAACTCAGAATAGTGATATATATCAAAAACAATTAAATCATAGGCATCAATTTAAAGAACACGTTTTACCATCTGGCAACATTGTAAAAATACAAGGATATGAAGGAGTTGCTATGAATATTCTTATAAATAAATATAATTATAAAGAAGAAGAAATAATAATTGATAGAAAATTATTTCCAGAAATTTTTTACGAATATAAAAAACAAACCAAAAGATATTTTGTTGACATCTTTATTCCAGGTGATAATAAAATAATAGAAGTAAAAAGTAAATTTACTTTTAGAATTAATATTGTAAAAAATATGATTAAAGCTTTACACACACGTAAATTAGGTTATAAATTTGAATTTTGGATCATTGATCGTAATGAATTAGTTTATATAATTTAAATGCATATGTCAAATTAGTCACACAGATGGTTCTTAATAAAAAAATGAATTAACTTTATTATTAATTTAAATTAAATGTCAAGTTACGATTTACATCCTTTACAATACAAAAATTATATTAATGCTGGTGGAATCATACAACATGGTGCTGCCTTGAAGATTCAAAGAGTTTGGAGGAAATACATTTTAAATAAAAATTATATTAAAAATATTGGAGTGACACAAAATGGTGCTGCTTTGAAGATTCAAAAAGTTTGGAAGAAATATATTCTAAATAAAAATAAGAAGAGTATACCTGAGCGTTTTTTTAGTTGGTTTGGATTTTAATAAAAACTGATAATTAAAGATCTAAATTCTTTTAATAAAAACTGTATTTTATTTGTTTAAAATTAACATTTATATTATTGTAAATTTGTAATAATATGGATATCAAAGAAAATACAATTTCGCGTAGTAATAGAGATGGAATTGAAAAAGATTCAATATCTTCTATTAAAAGTACTAGGAAATCGTCAGTTTCAAGAAAATCGTCAAAAATTAAATTAGATATAGAATCAGAAGATATATCCTTGTCGCAATTGGAGCTTATGGCAAATAAGAAAAAGTTAAACAAGCCAGATGAAGTATCTATTGTATCAAAAAAGGATTCTACCGAACAGAATATTAAATTAGATAATATTCAAAAAATTTCAACAAAGATTCGTTCTTCAACTACAAGTAGTTCAAGTAGTTCAAGTAGTTCGTCAGATAGTACTAAACAAAAGTTAAGACGAGAACGTGCTATTGAAAAAGAAAATAGAGATGATTCTATTCGTAAAGAAAAGAGCGAATTCTTATTTAAATTTAACAAGTTGAATGTAAAAGAAAAATGGAGTTCTTTAAGATTAGATATGAATAGTAGTTTGGATTCTATCCGAAATGAATATGAAAGAGTTCGTAACGAGATTCAAACAGAACGTTCTGTTGCATTTTTCAAAAGAATGCTATTACTTGGTGTTCAGGGTATAGAAATGATGAATACTAAATTTGATCCATTAGGAGTTGATTTGGATGGTTGGAGTGAAGCGATGGGTTATTCTATGGAAAATCAAGAATACGATGAAGTAATGGCTGAATTGTATGAAAAGTATAAAGGCAGAGGTCAAATGTCACCTGAAATGAAATTAATCTTTATGATAATTAGTTCAGCTACAATGTTTACTATATCTAAAAAAATAACAAAAATGGATAGTAGTAATCCATTTGCTTCAATTATAGGAAATTTAGTTGGAAATAAATCACAACAACCTCAACAACCTCAACAACAGTATCAGCAACAACAGTATCAACAACAACAGTATCAACAACAACAGTATCAACAACAACAGTATCAACAACAACAGTATCAGCAACCGTATATACCAAATCCAGCAGACTTGGCTGATAGAAAAAGAGATATGGTTACGGAGACAACAGATGATTTTTTACCTTCAAAAATGAAAGATCCTGAAAATTTTCAAGATGAAATAGATTTAGATAATATTTTAAAGACAATGAAGCAGCGTAAGCGTGAAAAGGAAAGACAAGAAGTTACTGAAACATCGGATGATATATTAAAAAGTATACCTATGACTCAAAAAAGAGGTAGAGGTAGACCAAAAAAATCAAATAATAGTCTTAGAATGATGTAATGACTAGTAACATAGTAACATAGTAACACATTAAAATTAAAAAGTTATATTAATTTTAATTATTTATCATTATCTGGTTTCTTTTTAATTCTTTCATCTACTAGACTAAACACTGTTTTTGTTAAAAATGCACTAGTAATAACATTTTCATCTATTCCTGTTATAGTTGCACCATAAATCATTGCTAAATAAAATGAAACAAATAAAGTTATGTTTTCCATTGTAGTATCGTTAGCTTTTGTTATTTGTAAATAAAGTAATGATAAAACTATTCCTTTGATTAATTGTGTAACGAATTGTTTCATATTATCCTAATTGTTTTAATATTATATAGGGAAAAAATTTTTTACGTATTGATAAAATTAGTAAATAAATTGCAAATTCTGAAAATTATTTTCACATATAATAATAAGAAGGGTATGAGTTATTCATATATTAAAAGTGTTTTCCCAAACTTTAAAGATTCAAATAAAGTATACGATGAGACATTATATAACAACATAAATACATTATACACAGATACAAGTTTAGGTTTACCAGAACCAGAGAATTTGGAACGTTCTAAGCCAAATTATAAACATCCAAAGGTTGAATTAGAACAGGTGGTTGCAAAGCCAGATTCTAAAATTGAAGCAATGTCTAATGTATTTAATGAATATGCAAACGTATCTTTATATAAACCAGAGAGTCAAAATAATTTGTCTTATTATAATTTACCTATAAAAGCAATTCAAAAACAAAATACAAGACAACACAATGTAACCATAGAATCTAAAAGCATTGAACAATTTGAAGAAGAAAAACCAAAAACTCAAATTTCAAAAAATGAATCGGTAGATGGTGATTGTGATCAATATATCAAACACGTTTTAGAATGTAGTAAATGTAAAGCAATAGCAATTAAACAATTAGGAATAGATAATGATAGATTTAGAAATGAAGAAATGATGGAATTAGCATCATATATTATTTTTGGATTGTTTATTTTATTGTTAATTGATTCTCTTAAATCAGATAAAAAGTAAGGTAATACACGAGATTGGTACATATTAATCTAGTTGTCATACAAATACGTATATTAATAAATAATAATTTATTAATAAATAGTAATTTAGTAATGGAAAGTGATGAAAACGACCTCCTATTTACAAATACATTTTTACAATCACCAGAATTACAGTCAGAAGTTTTATCAGAAAATTCTAGTGAATTTAGAAAGTATTATGAAAGGGAACGTAGTATTAATGAGGATAGACGTTTAAGAGAAAGTATTGAAAGGATGTCTATTAGAAGTGTTCATTTAGAAGAAGATACAGATGAGAACAATATGGTAAATACTAATCGTTTTGTTAAAAATTCAAAGGATAGTATAAAAAGTATACCTGGATCAATAAACCAAACATTACCTGGGAGACGTACTAGGGATATTATTACTTATGTAAGTATAGATTCTCGTGATAGAGATAAAGTGTCTTATTTAAAACCAAGTAATTTTAATGTTTTTTTAGGAAGATCTTTTTACAATGTTAAAAGTATTCGTTTAGCAAGTGTTGAATTCCCAAATACAAATGCTGTTATAAATGCAAATAATCATAATATATACTGGACAAATGAAGAAGATATATCACTAAATAAAATTAATGCAATTACGAATACATACCCTGAATATACTGTACAATTACGTATAGGAAGTTATATTTCTACTAGTTTACAAAACGAAATGACATCCAAATTAGCAACAGTTAAACGAAAAGATAGAGTAGGTGATTATCATTATTTTATAGTAACATTGGATATTGATACTGATATTGTCACATTCACATCACTTATTTTAAAACAATTATCAAATAATTCAATTCAAACTTCTGAAAATACATCAGTAATATTAGTCAATTTAACAGACCACGGGTATACGAATGGTGAAATTGTTTATTTGCAAGGTGTTAAAACATTAGCAGGTATACCATCTACAACTTTTAATACAGCACATAAAATTACAGTAATTAATAATAATTCTTTTCAATTTGAAGTTAATGTAAAAGCTGCAGAAACACTTCAAGGTGGTGGTAACACTGTTAAAACTGGTAGAATTGCTCCCTTTAAGTTTTTGTTTGGTGAAAAATCTGCTACCGTTTGTCAAAATATAGGATTTCCACTTGAGAATAGTTCTGATTTGATAAAAACATTTATTAAATCTATTAACAACTTGTATCAAGCAACTATTACAACAAAAACACCTCATAATTTGACATCTGCAAACTTGGGTTTAACTTGTACTTTAACAGCTTCTGGTACAACACCATCTGTTAATGGTAATAAGAGAATTACTCAAATCATTTCAACTACGAGTTTTAATATATTATTAGACAGTCAACTTGTAATAGAAAGTTATGATACAGGCCTAATGACACTTGGTACAAATACTTATAACATTCAATCTATATTTAATACAGCATCAAATACTATTTTAATAACTACATTTACAAATCACAACTACTCTATAGGTAGCCAAGTAACATTATATGAGACCACTTCAACACCAACATTAGATGAATCTTATACTATTGTAAATTCATTTGACACTACTAGTTTTATAATACCTGGATCTTTGCCTTCTGGTGGATCGAGTCCACCTGGTGGAATTATTAGATCAGCTGGTTTAGATGGTTATATTCCATTAAATAATCCATTAACATCACATACAGTAACTATAACAGATGTTGTAAAAGGTATTTCTACTACTACATTTACATGTCCTTCTCATAACCTAGAAGTAGGAGACAGTATTTATTTTTCAAACTTTCAATCTAATCCTAATTTATCCAATAATTCTCAAACTATATCAGCTGTTCCAAATAATAATACAATAGTTATTAATAAACCAATAGTTTCTTATATACAAGATACTATTAATAAAGGTACTACCAATATACAAACTGGACTTACCACAGTTAGTTTTCCTGATCATGGATTTAACAAAATAATAAGTATACAAAATACAACAGGATTTCCTACTGGACAAACGTATGGTAATTTATTATTAGTACAAACACAATTAGCTCACAATTATTCATCTGGAGATATGGTTAGGTTAGCTGAGACAAATTCAACACCAGTAATAAACGGTGGTTATAATATTACAGTTAAAACATCTGACACATTTACTATACCCTATAGTTTTCCTATTACTTCGTCTGGTAATAGTGGTACTACTACTTTTCATCAAAATTTTTATATATACGGATCTAAAATGGTTGGTGGTATTAATCCTAATAATATAAACAGTAGATCTTTTACAGTACGAGATATTTTAGATAAAGATACATTTACATTCTACAATACATTTGATAAAGCATTAGCCGATGAAAAAGGTGGAGGTAATAATGTATACATTAGTAGTTTATTACATGGTTTTAATGGCGCACAAACAAATACTAAAAATAGTTTACTTAATAGATCCATAAATTTGCAAGGTGAAAATTATGCCTTCTTGTGCTGTCCACAATTAGCAACAATGATGAATACAGGCAAAGTTAAAAATGTTTTTGCAAGAATTAGTTTAGATCAATCACCTGGTAGTATGGTTTTCTCTTATCTTAGTAATCCTAAAATTTTTGATACAACACCACTTAATCAATTGAATGATCTAGAGTTTTCAATTCTTAATTATGACGGTACAGAATACGAATTCAATGATTTGGATTACTCGTTTACTTTACAAATAACAGAAACGATTGATATTACAGATGGGTTTCAAGTATCTAGTAGACGTGGTATTACAGATAATTAAAAAAATTAACAATAAAAAACAAAATCAAAGTCAAGGCCTAAAAAAACAAAGCCAAGACGTTAAAAATTTTAAATTTTATTATGGATAAACTTTAATAATAAAACCTACTAATGAATGATTGCTTTTTCGGAATATTCCATGTGTTCAGCAATCAATTTAGATCCATTAGTAAGTGGAGAATGTAATTCCGGATGCTGATTAAATCCTTTTTACTTTTCTTTATCGCTTCAGGCTCACTAATTCCTTATTATACATATTTTTTAGCAATTCAAAAATGTAATAAAAAAAATGATTATACAATTCATGGCCTTTGGATAGATTATTACAATAGAAGTTATCCACAATTTTGTAATAATATTC
>Ga0209353_10000160_pt1 | contig 40404 bp, 35 predicted proteins | sample LauGreSpBDMM15SD_2_FD_187561 | JGI IMG/M metagenome (GOLD analysis project Ga0209353, IMG submission 187561) | Freshwater lake microbial communities from Lake Michigan, USA - Sp13.BD.MM15.SD (SPAdes) (version 2) | ecosystem: Environmental > Aquatic > Freshwater > Lake | place: Lake Michigan... | reverse complement strand
GCATCCGCGACCTGACCAACACGGTCAAGGCGGAGGGCGCGGCGTTGAGGGGTCGGGTGAATGCTTGGAAGGCTCCTGCCACCAATGTTGGCGACCACGCTGGTGACAGTGAGTGGGTGAAGCCCTTGACACAGCTTCTCTGTATCTTGCCTCCGACATCATGTGCCCTACTGCCACCTCGGTACCAAGAGTTCATGAAGTCGCCGGCTGACGGTTGCATGCACTTTTACAAGACTGATTTTCACGTCCACACGTTCCTTAAGACCCGCATGTGGGAATGTCACCCGATGCTGCCTATTCTCGATGTCGATTGGATCGAGGGGCGTGTAAACCGGGCTTAGAGACATATATAAGTATGACCTACAAGGCTGTCTCTCTCAAATGCCACATCCGCCAACATGGAACGACATCCTTATCGGCCCGACCTTCGTTGTCAACCTCGCTGCCAGCACCGACCGGCTTGCAAAGGTGATGCCCGAGATACAGGCGGCCGGTTTTTGTAATTGTGAGCGATGGGCCGGAGTAGATGCACGTGTGCGTGGGGCCCTCGAGGCAGGTTGGGCCCGGCATCAAACACCAACTTTCGATCCAAGTGACGGCGAGTTCGTAAGCTACCCTGGTAAGCAAGGGTGCTTCTTGTCACACATTGACCTATGGGCCCACATTATAAAGACTGGCCTGCCCTACGCCACGATATTCGAGGACGACGTGTGCTTTCATAGTCACTGGCGAGCCTTGGCCCCCGAGTACTTTGCGGCAACGCCGACCGACTACCATTTGATGTACTTTGGCAATCAGATCGACTACATGATGGCCGGTCACATTCAGCGTACACCTGTATTTTGCACGCACGCATATGTAATTACCCTTGAGGGCGCTCGCATCTGTTACAATGCGCTCATGAAAGACATTGCTGGCGTCCGGACCATTGACTGCATGCTGATCGATCACATGAAACGCGATGTCTTTAGTGGAGGTGCAATACGTGCACCTTTTAACTGGTATGCATGGAACGGAACAGCCTTCTTTGATCCACGGGCAACCTCAGATCCGGATTGGGCAAAAAGGAACACCGGTCTCGTTTTTCAAGACGTGACTTGGGGGTCGTTGGTAAGGCATTGGCCTTAAAAAGTAAGAGTGTGCAACGCAAAACAACAACGTGTAATTTAATGGCTTTCACATCCTTATTTAAAGCCCACTCCGGGTACTCATGACCCATGCAGGCAAACTTTGAGCCATTTCGGCGTTATGGTCGGCTATGGCCAAGAAGAGTGAGCATATTGTGTAAAATTGCATGTCGCACGGCTCACGTATTAATTTTTTCATGGCCATCGCGAGTGCGTAACGAGGACCTTCCATCGGGTCTTCTTCGACGGCAACGTCCAACTCATTCATGAGAAATATGTTTGTTGGAATGTGAGGGTTTAGGTTCATGAGCTCATAGATGTAATAGACGTTAAAAGGGTGAATATTAGAGAACCATTCTATTTGTGTGTAAAATCCCAACCTTTCGTATCCATGAAGTACGTCGACAAATGCATCGGTTGGCGTCCTCCAAACTATAATAGGATTGCGTGCAAGCATGGGCAATCGAGCCTCGAGTCGGTTGAGACGCTGCGATGCCTCCTCAGTTATAAGCTCCCGGGTGAAGGGATTGATGGCTTCACCGCCATTGGCATCGACATATCTTAAAAGTTCGGATAAGCTTAATACATACAACTTCCCATGTTTACACACATAGCTAAAGCGCTCGTTCTGAGGAATATCTGTTATAGATTCGAGTGTAAATGGGTCCTTATCATTCATTGGTGCCATGCATGAGCCTGGCCCTGTCCAAGGCCCTAGAAGTATCATGCTTTGTTTAGCGATGAAGTTGCGCACAAGGCGTTGGGCGCTTACGAGTCCTCGCATCAAGAATGGCGATCTCGAAATCATAGCCGCAATGAAGTATCGCTCGGCAATGAAGGACGCTGGCGACATGCGACCAATCCAACCTATAGTAATGGCTTTTATGGACAGCTCGTATTTGGGAAATATGTACTCAAGCATGACCGCCGCGGTCATAAGTGTATTTGATCGATCACATACATAATCCGGTCTCGCCCGTGCAAAGTACTTAATAACATTGTCCCAATCCCATCTATTCTCGTTGCGCAACATGATTCTCAAAAGTCGTTGTACGGGACGTTGAGCCTCAGCTTTATGGTTGCTTCCGCAATAACCACACTTGCGGCATTCTTTGCGACACGGAGCCCCATTGCTTTTATATGGTCGGTGCATGCAAATAAGGAGATTTTGCGTCGCTAATTGCATCGTTGGCGGCATCGGTAGTGTGACATCGACCTCCATCTATGGCGCCTTACCTATATGTTTGTTTATAGACCCCACGTCTTAAGTCACCGTATTTGACCAATTTTGCGCCCCGCAGTAATGCTAGCAACCAATATGAGTGTGCCAATTGCTGTAAGCACGAGTGCCTTAAGAACGTCTCTTTGAATCCAAATCACTAAGAGAAACAATGAAAACATTGCAAGGGCAACACTAGCCGGAATGGCATTCTTCCACTTCATGATAAAAGGGATCATAGGTATTATGCCCGCCATCACGTATGATGCAAACATGACTGCTGCATATAACAAAACTTGGGACATCGTGTATGCAGCCTTTGTAGTAAGCAAAAAACTTTCATCCGCTAAAAATGCCCCAAACGCCATGCTTGCTGCCTCGACAAAGATGAGGATGCCACCCGTCGTAAGGATAGCCGGTAAGCCAAAGCCCGCTGAGGCGACGCCGACAACAACACCTGTAGTCGAAATTAGGCTATCTTCAATGCCGTAGGTTAGGTTGCGCACGATGAAGGGGTCACTCAACCATGATGCCATGCCATCTCTACTTAGTGATGCGTTTCTTCTTAGCGGACGCGAGCTTCTTCTTAGTTGTAGAAGATGTCGGTTGTTTGGCAACTGACCCACGTGCACGCGGCTTACCTCCTGCTCTCGGGAACATCTCGTCCACCTTGAGGATAATCGCATCGGCACCGACAACCTTCATACGGTACGCTACTTCTTCTGCCAGCATCATAGCCACCTTTCGACGCTCGCTATCATCCATGTTCGGATCGGTTTGACGTAGGATGGTGAGCTCCTTGGCCAAGCGGTCTTTATAAACCAATTGTACCTGCGCAGCCAACTCTTGAAGAAGATCGGCTCGAGCAGCCTTCTTCTGTTCCCTCAAGGCTTTCCATTGGTCAGCACGTAGAGTGCGGGCCTCTTCGCGTACTGTTTTAGCCGATTGTAGAGTAGTACGTATTGAAGCACGTGCAGATGCGGACGATGGTGTAGGTTTGCAATCCGATTTACCGAAGCATGCAAAACCTCCGGCTGTTTGCATCTTTAATATAGTGGACGGTCCCGACATAACTACCTACAATGTACTTGCTACAACTCCTTTCCTCCTCTATCTGGTATTGCACATTTTGTATTCAGCAACCCAAAGACGTCGGGCAACCCCAAAAAAGGACGCGTCACATTTAGTCTTTAGCCACCCAAAACTACTTAAGCGATACAGTTCATTACTGTACACTTGCCCAAGGCACTCGCTCACAGTCTCAAGTTTTACTCAACCATGTCCGTCAAGGCCAAGAACATCGATGTTTCGGCGATTCGCTTCGGCGACGTCCGCACGCTCGAGGGTGCTGGTGGCGCCAAGATGGTCAACATGACCTACAAGGGTGGCCGCTTCTTCATGCAGTCGGCGCTGATGCCGATCGACTATGGCCTGAACGACAGCTACGCTCTTGACGACAAGCTGAACAAGCCGCACGATGGGCCCCGCAAGTTCACTGTAAGCCTGTCGTTTCGCGACGTGGACCGCAACCCGGCGGTCAAGCATGTTCACGAAAAGCTCATGGAGATCCAGGAGGCAGTGATCGATGCAGCCTACAAGAACCGCCTGGCCTGGTTCAAGAGCGACTGCAAGAACATGCGCGAGATTGTGGAGGCCAAGTTTTCGCCGATCGTGAAGCTCGCCATCGATCGCGACACGAAGCTGCCGAGCACCACGCTACCATCGTCCATGCGCATCAAGCTGCCGTACGACGAGAAGACGGACACCTTTAACTTCGTGTGCACTGATCTCGAGAAGAACGCTCTTGAGTTCAAGGATGTGAAGGACAGCCTTCGTGACACTCGTGCACGCATTCTGTACCAGTTCACCGGTGTGTGGATCACCAGCACCGGCTTTGGATGCCTGTTGAAGGCGACCGAGGTGCACCTTGACTCTGTGAAGGTCGTCAATGCTCCAGCCATGGAGGAGGACACGGATGACGAGGGTGGCAGCGAGGTCGACGAGGACCTTGTAGCTGACGTGATTGCAGCGGCACCCGCCCCGATTAAGAAGCCGGTGCCGGTTGCCCCTAAAAAGCCAGTTGCACCGGCGCCGCCTGTGATGCTCCCCGACTCCGATGAGGACGAGGAGGAAGAGGTCGAGGAGGATGAGCCCGCACCCGTGCCGGAGCCGGAGGAATCCGAAGAGGAGGATGAGGAGCGGGAGCCGACCCCGCCGCCTCCCCCGCCCAAGAAGGTCGTGAAGAAGACCGTCGCCAAAAAGTAAAACACAAACTTGACCAAAAAAATCAGCACTCATCATTTTGCATTGTTTAACTCCTCATTTTTGCTCTGGCATTCCCTCCCATTCGAGAGATCCTTCGTCCTCCGATCCATCGAATTGCAGTCGCTCTTCAAAAACGGGGTTGTTTGATACAGATGCATGTGTTTGCTCTAAAGCTTGTAAACGACGATGAAAAACCGCCATTGCTTCTTCTAACAACTGTAACCGCGCCTCCATGTTGCAAATTGAGTTATCAGTTGCTCGCTGAAAGCGCTCATCGTCAAGCGAACGCATCCAAAGCTCAAACTCTATAAATCATATGACATTATGATTCTAAATATAAAGGCAATGTATCCTTATAGGACTACGTCTTCTTGTTGTCAAACGTCAGGGAAACGTCCTCCTTTGGAAACGTCATTTGTAGGTACATACCAAATGCTGGGTACGTCCCTTGTAAAAACTTAAGATGGCCCTCAAACTCGCGAATGAAGCGGAGGAGCGGCACTTCCATGGTGTGGAGTGTGCTAAAGAATGCTTAATGCAGTGGTGTTCTTATCCATGAAGTCATTTTTTGTAACAGTCGCGCCAGGCACAAGTTCACTGTGTTGGAAATCCAGCGTGCTATGCCTGCAACGCTCCTTCCGTCTACCACGCCATTGTCACTTGATACAAACTCGCTGTCGTTGTCTCTATAATCCGTGTTTTCATTCACCGCCTCCTCCTCCGCCTCCGCCGCGTCAACCTCCACCGCCTCCACTGCGTCTGTTAGTTCGACCAGCTCTCCTGTCGTTAAGAACCGGTAAAACGAATTCTTGCCGTGCCAGTCACCAATGTCTATCGTGTATGCGTCGCCCGTATAGAAGTTCCATATTTCAACACTGTCAACCTCGATATGGGCATCCCATGCAAGCGTGGCATACCCAAGAAGCTGATAGAGCTCCCGCGTGCTAGGTGCATGGTTAATGGTTTTGATGTCAACCAACCTGGTGCCGATAAGAAGGTCGGCATCAGCAGGTATGTCATCATCGCCAAGCGCGGGCGTATATCTGATATGGGTTGCATGTTGCACTCGTGGACTCACAAATCCTTTCAGATTAGTCATAAAATTTTTAACTTTTTCTAGGTTGTCCTCACAAACCCACTTCGTGACTTCCATGAACTTTTCTTCTGCGTTGCTTTCTCTGTAAAATCCTTGTGCTGCTGAAACGACGAGAACATCAAATATTATGTCTTCGGTAGGATTCAAATCGTCGAAAAACTTCGAGTAAGCAAGGAGCCAGTTGTATTTGAAGCATTTGCTGATTACGTCGTTACCAAATGGAGTAGATTTGCATTTATTGTCATAGAACTTGATGTGTCGGTCTTTAAATTTATCTTTATAGGACCTGGCTTCCCATACCACCCTACGCACTAGATAATCCATAAAGATTCCCTCATACTGTGGCCAAATCTTCGGTAGGTTCAGCATGGGTGCATTCCCACTGCGCTCCCACTCCGGCAGTTTACATATCTGCTTCACGAGGTGCTCACTCGTGCTCCACTCTAAATTCTTAATCCGCGTTGTAAGTGAGCCTTTCATTGTGTATGCTCGATATCACTTATCACTCGAAGTCAATTTTTGATGTCGCAAAAGGCAGTGCGTGCTAGGCATTCGGCACACCCCTCGTAGGGGAACGCTTGCCATGCATTCGTCTTGGAATAGATTTCAGCCATTTGCGACATGTCGACATGGAGTTCACATATATCCATTTCTATGTTTAGAACCTCTGTCGACGTGTCTCGAATCGCGGCTTCTAAATCGGCAATCCGCGAGTTTTCCATGACCACTTCATAATAGGCATTTGCAAGCGTGTGAAACGCCCATACGGGGGCGTCCGGCTTAAGCGTAGGTACTAAGTACTACGTAGGATTAGGCTTTTGAGTAAGAAGTAAAATGCCGGTGCCGAACTGGACACGCTTTAATGCTGTCATCATAACACGCCACAATGATATAGCCCTCTATGGCAAATGTGTTACATTTTTGGCTCACATCCCATTTCCTCGCATTGTTATCAAAAATCCAAGGCCCGACGAGTACATGGACCGGATTCTCAGCAAAGACTTTGATATGTACGATTGGATCATTAATATTGACGACGATGCATTTTTGTGGAATCCGACTCGCCTTTATGAGCTCATGATCTATATGCAACGCACGAACCATCACTATTGTGGCATGAGTGACGGGCTTACATTGACCCCTAGAGAGTGGGGTAACCCTGCGAGCATGAATCCGTTTTTCAATGTATTTCACATGAGGGCTATTCGAAAAATAAAGTCAACAGAAAACCACGAGCCGACAATCATTGATGCAATGCAGAACAAAATACCTTGGCACTCTCTCGAATGCTATCTGCGAGCACTTGCACCGGCGCCGAGTCATGCCGAGTGTGCGCAGTTTTCTTTCAATCTTGAACCCTTTTATCCGCACTTTTTCGACCTTCTACGATACACGAATCCCCTCTTTTTGAAAGGACAATCTTACGTAAGCACGGCACCTATAACAGATCAGCACATGCGATCCCAAAACATACCGATTGCACAAAAAGAAGGTATACTATTTCATGATGATCCGACCACGACAATTCTTTATGACCACGAAGGCGCGCCTTTCTTATATCACACATGGTATGCACGGTGCTATTCTGACCCTGCAAGCCCACATAAGGTGCGCATTGACCGTGTGGCACACGCTGCTAAAGAGGCCTACAAAGACTTACTTACAGTACACGCAACGTCCACATCACGATCAAGAACATTTGAGTCGCCGCTATCATCGTCCCCTTCATCGTGGGGTTGCCCGTCTCCGCAATGATGCATGGGCCCGTCCCAACCCAAATAGAGCATGTGACGGTATCGACGAATCGGTAAAACACTGCCGATGACAGTGCAACGAACGCAATGACGGCAATGACGGCTATCTTTATTTTTATGCCGAATCGCCGATCGCTTTGTGCAATTTGAGCATTTGGTTGCCGAGCAACTATGGGCATTGGGACGCGTGCAGGGACCGGATGCGGAACGGGCCCTGGTCCTGCGGCAGCCGCAAGGGCCGCCATAGTGTATGGATTCATGGGGGGCTCTTTGGGGCTGAAACCACTGTAGTCGTGGGGGACACTTGGCATTGTCAACACGTACAGCCTTATCCACACTTACATATAGGTAGCAAAATCACATTGCTTTTGTTGTACTTTTGCGTGTAAAAGGCTTGCGTGTAGCCCGCCTTTTCTTTGGTGCCGACGTGTCGTTTGCCATAGCCTCTATCGGGTAATTCATTTGAATGTAAGCATCAAATGCCGCATCCTTTCCGTCAAACATATCGGGTAGGCCCATCGCGCATGCCCGCCTATTACCGCCAATCGTTTTCACAAGAGTGTCAACATGTGTAGCTTCAAACTGCTCGAGCAGCCATTTATCAATCGTGTCCACCATGCCGACGTTCTCTTGAAGGGCCTTTTCGAGCCTCACATAGAAGCCTTTGTCGCACTTGATCTGCATGCCGCCCCTCCAAAAGAGATCCTTGTCCTCAAGCTTCGCCATGTCAACCTCGGTGCCGTTTTTGCTTTGAACGGTGTACAGCAGCCATGCCGCAAAAGCACAGCACAACAGTGCACGCTCCCATGCAGGCATTTCCATATTCCAGTAGCGGCGAGCGATGTTCCTGCCCTCATAGGAAAGTGCCTTTTTGACAAACCACGTCTCCGTATGCCCCTTCTTTTGTCCGTAGTTCTCGAATGAAAGAAGGTCAAGAAAGAGATTGGACATGCGCACGACGTCGGGTGCTTGTGTAGGGTCAGCCATTCGGTGCTGCATATTCGCAAAGTTGCCGCCCATGCACGCCAGGTCGCAGAGGTACAAGTGTTTTGCAACGAGCATCATGGCAGGCGCCGCGCCTTTGGGGTCGTAGTCATCGTCGTACTCGTGCTCATCGGTATAATCGTCATCGATCTCTTTGCGTGCATCGGCTGCTGATATGTTTCCGTCGGCTGCGTAGGCCATGAAGCCCTCGAAGGTCATCTTAGTCAGGTCGCGATGTGGCGGATTCGGTATGCACAGCTTGGTCACATCGATCGGAATGCGATCGATGAAGGTCTGTAGGGCCCCGTAGCTTTGAAGGAGCTCTTTGTCGAACGTGACCCGGCCGTAGTCTATCAATATGAGGCGCTTTCCTTTATCGGCTTTATCGGTCCCTTCAACACCGTACAGAATATTGCTAAAGTGACTGTCATTGTGCGCGAAGCCGAGGTTGATGCCCAAGTAGGCAATTGCCCCGAGGAACTCGGGAAGGGTCTTCAAGATCGACGCGATTGGGTGACGCTGGTCCTTGATGGTGGTGCTCAGAGACTTGCCCTTGACGGCAACAAAGGCCGAGCACATCACCATGTCGCTCGAGCCCGGCGTCTTGGCCGGACCGCACACGGCCTTTGGCTGTCGCGCCTCGAACATGTCGGCAGGAATCCAGCTCGACTTGAGCTTTGCTAACGCTTTTTGAGAGATGGGAGTAATGTGGGTCGTGAAGCAGTCGACGTACGTCATCAGGCATTGAAGGCGCGGCTCTCGCAGTTTGAGCCAAGTCAACATGTACCCATTTATGGTATCGTTCAAGGGCGAATCGGCTAACGGATTGGGAAGTGCGAACTTGATGAACAGCGGGACGGTTGCTTGCGACCCCACCATCGACGCCGTCATGTACGTAAACATGCAATGCGCCGAGTTGGCTTTGAGCTCCGAACTGAAAAGCACTCGAGAGAAGGCTATGAGAAACACGAGCGTCGAGAGCTGAGCGTCGTTGCAGCCAATGTCGGCATCCTTCAAGCCTTGTACAGCATTTTTGTACTCGGCTTGCGTCTTTGCGGCTTGGGCGGCCGATAGCAGACACAAGATTTCTTTGGGAATGCCAAGTGGTTTCGGCTTTGTCCTCATATGCTTTGTTACATTGAAGGCGCATAATGTAAAATGACAAAAATGACACGTAAGGTTCATCCCTCAACTATCCAAGTCATGTTGAAGCTTTCGGCAAGGGCGCCTGGAATGCATGTCCAACACATGAGTGTCTTGTTGCATTCGTATGCCTCGTAGCGTCCGAGTTGGCGCAAGTAGGCCTCACGCCGTGCTTCATCAAGCGCCATGTAAGCATTGATTTGCTTCTTGGTGAGCACCGCCGGTATGTTGTCGCTAGGATCGCCCATGAGCACCTTGCGGCGAATGTCGGCCGTTCCTTTCTTGACGCCGTCTGGCCAAATATCCTTGAGCGGCAAGCAGAATATGTCGCACTTTTCGTCCTTGAGCTGCAAGAAGTCGTGGTCGCTCGATATGATGATGATCTGTTGTTGCTCTCCCATTATGGCACGTACTTGACGGTGAAGTAGGCACACAACATCATCTGCTTCGAGCTTGGAGTGGGCAACTTTGTGGTGTGCATGAAAGTCGCGTAAAACATCGTGGCTATCCTCACATCCATCTGCAGATTGAGTCCTATAGCGCCGCTTGTATTCCTCGTATACTTGAATACGCCATATAGACGACGGTGGACAGTCATAGCAGAATATGATGTTGTCCGGGGCCACTGCCTTGTTACCGCGCCCTATGAGCCCCCACTTTTTCTGGATCTTCGTGATGTCGGCATTTGAATGTTTGATAAGTGCCTCGACGAAGCCTTCCTCTCCGGCCTCTTCATTGTTCTTCATAGACCACCATCGCGACGTCGCAAAGAGCCGATGGATTGTGAAGTAGCTGGCGTCAATCAAGATCACGGGCGCAGCGCGGCTTAAGTGAATAGTTGTCATATTCAATGTCCGATCATTGGGACCGGTGAGGGTGTCGTTTTTTGGTTGAGCTTAATGGGCAGCATTTCCGCTTTTTATAAAGTCAAGGGCCTCTAAGTCCATGACACGTTGTTGTTCCGGAAGGCACCGTTGTTGCATGCGCTCCCATTGTGCAAATACTGCATTGTCCTCGTTGTAGTCTATACTTTGATCGTCACTATCTTCTTGGTCATCTTCTTCGCGAACGTAAGCAAGAATGTCACCCGTATAATTTCCATTTAGCAGGCTTCTCTCAAAGCGTTCTGTTTGCTTTGGCTCATAGTAATGAAAGGCAAATATGATGGTGTGGTTTACACCCTTAAAATCGTAAAGGTCGCCACCGGGACGCTCAAAGCGCAATGTCAACTTTGTCAGTTTACCTATAGGATGAAACTCTCGTAATGCAACTTTGTTAAAGTCCAACCTATTTTCGCTATAGCCTATCACTCCAAGTCGCAATTTGGCGAGCCCGAGAGTGTGACGGCCTACTGAGAGCGAGCGCACCATGTTGTCCTCAATCTCCGGGCAACGCAAGGTTACATAACGCTCTCCCACAAGCGAAACAATACCTGGAGCCTCCAATCGATGAAATGCTTCTGCAATACGAACTCGCATCGACATGTGGTAGAAAATATTTGCGGTATCCGCAGCAGGCACCCATGGCCCTGCTGCCCCAGCATCACTTTTAAGAAATGTTGTTGTGCCATTGGCAGCGCTAGATGACACATCATTATAGAATACACTTACGGGTTTAAGATTGTCGTTATTGTAGACTATTATCCAATAGTCTTGATTTGCATACACATTAACGCTCACAGTGGCGTTCACAGTTGCGTCACTAAAAGAGCCGTCTACGGAAGAAATGGCAAGTTGCCCTGTTGCCATTACGGTCCCCGGAGATCCAGATGCATTACTCCGAACCTCCCACAACACAAAATCATCGATGCTAGTGGATGATGATGCCAAGGCCACATCAAGACCAACAAAAAATGCATCATATGGCGCTGTCCAACGTTGCGCTGCCCATTTCAAGTTGGAAATTGGTTGTGATCGTAGGACACCTCGAGGACCTTGAAAAACGAGAATATCCGGTCCTCTTGATGGCCATTCACGATCCGTGCTTGCATACAGCCTTGGTGATCGAATGGTGATGGATCCCGTGGTGCCAGTCGCGCCACGCCATTCATACGAACGACCAACGCCCACCTCGAAAACTTGTCGTCCTCCGTTCATAACTTGTCCACCTCCTTCAACGAAAACAATACCACTCACTGGTGCAATGAATGCACCCGGAGTTCGTGTTGCACTGATGTTTATGCGTGCTGCATCACCTGTAGAATGTAGATCGAAGCCGAGCGCCTCCGCGATCGTTGACATTTCCATGTCAATAATGAACGAGTACGGACATGTTAGGACCAATGTGTTTCGAACGTCAGGCGGGCTACTCAATGATGATACGGTTATTCCCGCACTCACGGCACCTTCACTATCTTGAAGCACACTTGCGAGCATCACCGCATTCAGAGCGGGTAGCAATGTTTGTATGCTGTAGTCACCAATTGGGACTTCAACGGTTGTGAACGAGGGAGCATCCGGAACGGATCCATCGGAAGTGTTATAGATGCAAAATCGGATTGTATTATTGGCAACATCGATGTTGTACATTGTGCGAGGTATCGTCGCTTCAAGGACCTCCATACCCACAATGTTCTGAAAGGGCGTCGGGAATCGAACAACATACTCACTCGGGGTTGGATGTGTCGAACGATCGCGGTCCTTGCTATCCACCAAGAAAACGTAGTTTTGCTTCACACTATGTGCCTTAAGGTAGTCAATATCCTCAATTGGCATCGTGTCCTAGTAGCACCCTCTGTTAACGCAACATAAATTGGCGCTCTAAGTAATGGATTGATCAATTTATGGTTGTTCAATTACAAAATAAGTTATTTTCATATGGCCTTGTTATGCCTTATTTAAGTGGCGTCGTACTCCATAATTTCTTAACATGTACGTTGCCTTCAAACAAGTATGGTTCTACATTCTTATAATCTCCGAATCTAATGTTTTCCCATTGGTTTTCATAGTACCCGCATACATTTTTGCATCCGCCCTCAGTTTGCCCGTCGTTGGCGACCGGGTTCGGGCACTCGCGCATCATCTTGACGGCGTAGTAGGCCGCGCAATCAACATTTGTGTCACACGTTTTTTGGCAAGTTTTCGCAAAATCAACTTTTGAATAAATCGTTTCTGTTCGCACCGGCATGTCATCAATTACATTAGCGTTTGAGCGAGTGTTGTATTCGACCTTAACCTCTAGTATCTGGTATTGCTTATCGATGGACCCAAGGTCACCTCGCATTTGACGAGTCGGGGCGCCCTCGGACCGTCCCGTCACGATGACGCCGTTTGGCACACGTATGCTTGCCACTTGGCGCGATGGATCCATTGCATTTTTGCCAGCAATGAGTCCGGTCGGAAAGCCCGAGTATAATGACTTTGAGAACGTGACAGGAACGATGACCTTCACATACAAGCTCTTTGGTGCGAAGTTTGCCGCAACCCACCCATTCGTGTTGTGGCCATGGATAGTTTGTTTTGTGCCTGTAAAACCGTCGCCGCTATAGAGTGTCAATTGGTAGCCGATTGGCACTAGAACTTGTTGAATCTTTGCAGTATCGTTGTAGTAATAGCTTGCGGCAAATGTCCCGTCGTTGATGTCGACAAAACGGTACTCATCATTTCGCAGAGTTGCAGTCCATTTTACCGAGGTAGATTGAGCATGAGGAGTCCCACTCATTACGACGGGCCGCATCGGGCTTATTTGCAAGCTACGCACGGATGATCGGCTCCCCATATTGTGTTCCCCTGGCGTCGTGTAGTCAATGCTCATGCCGTCAAACTTTAGGCCGGACCATATACGCACCGCCCAGCCCTCTGGTATTGTAATTTTGTCAACATTTCCAGAGACATTGCCGAGATCCGTTGCTGTAAGGTCCTTTGCGCCAATGTCCATTGTGGATGTGCCTGAGGTAAGTCTCGGTGGTACATAGGCCCCCGCTTGGCCTCGAATGGCCGGCACGGCGAGGTCATAAAACTTGCAGTAATTGTAAAAGTCACGGGTATTTCGAATGTTCCAATTCTTGTAGTCCCACCCTTTGTCATAGTTGCGCAACTGACACCACTTCATGCTGCCATTTGGGTTGTAGAACACGAACCGCGAGTCAAGATACGTATCTTTGTCTCTGTAATATGATCTGTCGATGTGGCCGTTTTCAAAGACGCACGACTGATATCCATTATTCCAAGAGCGTCCCTCACGCTTATAAACATGACGTAATGCTTGGTCCTTCAACCCTTTCCCTTGGTCATTACCTGTGTATTCAGCGACATTGTAGTGATGCAACGGAATGGACCAATCATTACAAGGATTATAAGGCGGTGATGGCGCTGGCCTACTTCCACCTCCTCCCATGTTTTGCTATTGATTCACCTCTAATATGCATACTAGAAAAATGATGGCCAAATGATGGCCAAATGCATGATAAACTCGTTTTACATCTTAAAGTATAAGCGCCCATCATTCGTAATGTATTTGTAGGGCTTTTCTAGAATTGCCAATTTCTTTCCCTTCACTCGAGTGAGCATGTTGTCAGCAATGGCTTCCATTTTGCGCTCAAGGTCCGCAATCATCATATTTACTAAATTAATGATTTCAACATACAGCTTTTTTCTTTTTGTTTCCAACACAAATTTTGACTCAAGGTCAAGTTGACGTTTTCGGAGGTCTTTAAAAATATCTTGCTTTGCAATCGTTTGAGGCGTCATGACAACACGCTGGCCACTATCGGGCTGGCTGTATAAACGGTATTCCTCACCTTGCTTGCGTTGCTCGGCCAAAACATCCTGAATATCCTTGTATGTTTTTGTCATTTCAATGGCTAAGTCACACATGTGTGACCTGTACGTATTTTTTAAGCGTATAAGTTCGGTTCGGGACCAAAAGCCAAACCCAGAGATAGGAGTATTGCGGACTTGCGAGTTCCCAAGGATCTTTTCAAGGTCTCCGGACATTGTTTCAACTTTGTCGACTCTATCGCACACATTCACATTAAAAACATAAACATTAGCTGTGTATTTAAGTTGAAATATCAGGGACCGTCCTTCGACCACCTCAGCGAACAATGTTTTTGCAGCCTCTGTGTAAACTCTCTTCATGGTTCGAATATTATTGGTTTTGCAATAATATGATGTTTCGATATTGAATCGGGCAGGCTCTTGCGGCATTTTTGGGTCCATCTTCAATATTTCTGCATTGTTGTCTTGACCGCTTTCTACTTCAATCATAGCGGAAGGATCAATGCGGCGAAGAAAGCCATCGTCCCAATCATAGACTTCAAAGTTAATAATGATGCCATCGGGTGTAAGGTCAAGTGCCATAAAGCGGGGTTGCATCTTCAAGATCGAATAAAAGGGTTGCAGTCCGGGCACAAGGGCCGGATTAAAGATTGTGCAGAATGTTCGGCGAAGGGGTTCTGCATCCATGGTGTTAAACTCAACACGTTCATTGTCAAGCTCATTGGACAGCTTGTAATTAAAACCCGTGCGTGCCAGGGTTTCACCGTTGGCACGCTCATTTTTTTCGAGTGATGCAAGAAACACTTCCTTTGCACCGGTTGCCGCTAGAGGGGCATAACAATACGCCCATTGACGTGGGTGCCCGCGATTGTCGCTGTCGCTTCGCATTACTTTCAACAGTGGAAACGAGGAGTGATCGGGGCGCACCCAATCGTTCATGGTGAACTTGCATTGACGGCGTTTTAGTCGGGCAGCATCTTCAAGAACACGATTGATGCGTGCAATTTCGTCAGAATGGAAGGTCGCGTTTTCTGCCTCCATGGTGGCACGGCGCTCTTTCAATTCAAGGACATGCATTTGATACATGCCATCATCACATTCTTGAATATGGTCTGTCAAGTACAAGTTGCAAGGCTTGAGGGGCAACTTGGCGATAACGCTTGCATCGATTTCTTCGAGGGGCTTATCAATGGGACAAGACGAAGGGTCTCCTGAAGAGCACTGGTATACTGTTGGTCCAAAACCTTCCTTGATGTGTGGTCGAGAAGCCAAGATACCAAGGGCAATGAGAACAACAAGTGCCACAAATAGCCCCCATATTGTGTGTTGTTTCTTACCAATTGGCACGATGGCGAGCACACCAACACACATGACAATAAAGGAAATACTTATGGCGACAACAATTACTGCATTTCGATTGTCTACATCTGTTGACATGGTCATATCTGTCGCCTTACCCACCATTACCCGATGTGCAGAAGAAAAACAAATGGTATTTTGATAATTACGGATCAGCAATCGCCAAATATCGTAAGCCGCATGCTCTTATCTGCATTCGTTCCAACATCTGCAAATTTGGCAATCACCGTACCATAACTCCATGTCTTTAAGTCCCTTTCGAGAGCAGCCAATCCAAAGTAGCCATTTTCCAAGATAATATGTCGGATGACAACATATGCAAAGGCATTGGTCGTTTCTGTCCAGCCTCCTTGGGATCGAATGCGTTGTAGGACACATGCAGCCATGTGGGCTGCATGCCTCCGTTCCTTTTCAATTAGGGCATTTACCTTCATGCCACTTTCGGCCGCAACAAAGCAAACGTTATACACATCGGCGAATGCCTCAACGACGGCTTCGGACCATAGGACATTGGGAATGATAACTTTGCCTACATGGAACGCATGTGCATTTGCCATGGGATCAATGCGTGTATGATGTAGTGCCTCGTGTAACATAACCTTTGGGTACTCCTCGTACCTATGGACAATCACAAGGCCATTGTGTGCCGGTCCCCTATAGGTGAATGCACCATTGATGTGTGACGCCTCAACAGGTGCACCTCGGGGCGGCCATGTGCGAAGAGAGGCTGTCGGTATGATGATGTAAGACAAGGGTGTTGTGGACCCGAGCGTTTCCATAAGTGCGACGACTCGTGCAATACACCGCTCAAACTTGAAGCGGTGCCATGTCGATGCGGCATTCGGAAGGCACACGTAAATAGCTTGAATGCGGCTCTGAACATCTAGTTCCCAAAGGTCCATTCCGGCCTTTAGCGCATCAATCGCATCTTGGAGCCCAAATTGACTAGACCGAAGATGCCCAGACCATTTTGCGACATCATCGGCATTCAATTGTCGCACAATGCTTCTACCATGTATCTGGTCTTTTATGGTGCTATACCGATCTACATCCACTGTTGCCTCTAGCATTTGTGCTTCCTTATACCCCTTACCTTTTACAACGAAACGATATGGATGCACCAGGCCGATTGAGACATAATGTGAAAGAGCATGTGCCAGTAGCGAGAGGATGCCAGATCGTCGTTGACACGGCTCTTGAACCAATAGGTCGCCACGCTGGCAACTGTCGTCAAGCATACGGCACCATCAACGGGCCGCCGCTGGCACATCCATACACGAACGCTCTCGATGCTCCAAGTGAAGCCGACGACATGAGCGACCGCAAAGTCGACGGCATGTGCCAGGGATGTCAAGGTCCCGTGGTAGGCAATACTCGTTATGCCTACCGTTGTACATGTCGTCAATATGCGCTTGTGCCCACGACGCCACGCCAGAAAGGCCGGCACGAAGAAGCCGCAACTTGTGATGACAAGACCTACGAATGGAGCTGCCATGCCTATCCCCCTTTCCTTAAACAGGTAAATCAATTGCGGTTCGTTGGGCCGGCCGCCAACCGGCGGCTCCGCCAACGGGAGAATCATTGTTTTCTAAAGATTTGCCCTCGAATGTCGCCATTGATATGGGTGTGAGTTCTTCGCTGGGGTCCTCTATGGCGGAAGGCCCGCCATGTTTGTCGTACGGGTATGGCTTAACAAAACGCACCACCTTGTACACGGAGGGGGCCGATTCGGATATTTTTTCAAAAGTCTTATGATTTTCACGAAGGAACAACACGCCTGATGTGCTTCTTTTGTGACGCGGAAGAGCAAGTTCTACGGTGATTGATTCGGCCAATTTAATATAGCTTATGGACGCTTGAAGAGAGCCCGCAATAATTTCTGGAATCTTCAAGAACGACTCTATGGCACCTATAAGCGCAACTACGAGAGAAGATACCCCGACACTGATATTGACAGTACCTTGATAGGCAGGTGGGAAGGTACTAGTTCCTATACTAAGAAGACCCGATACACTACTTAAAATGATTTGCGGAATGCGTATACGTGTTTGTTTGCGTTTATATTGAAGGTATGTCAGGTTGTAACGCTGCGAAAGATACTGCGATATCTTTATGAGCTCTGTCAAATAGCGCTCTTCTTGCTCGCACCAATCTGTACTCATGTCACAGGGGCTTACTTCTATACTACTCGGCAATACTATTACACTACACTTGGTTCATGAAAACGATTCGTCTTTAATGCAAAAAAGAGGGTACATCAACACACTAAGCTGTATAAAAGCTTCGACTTTCCCGAACCACCCCCACCAAGAATGCCTTGCCACCGAGGCGTAACGATAGCTTCATAAGGCTCTTGACGCGAATATCGTCTCGAACAGGCTCAAGAGACGTCTCGTTCGTCAGGACATTTTGCCAATGAAGGGCCCTTGTATTTGCAGCCATCCCTACTATGCATCGAATGCGCACACCAATGATGTCACCTTTGTTGTCGGCAATCCATGCAGGGTTACTGTCAGTGCAGTACTCCCACCCGGTCGCTACATATCGATGAAATCGAGCCAAGTTTGCATTTAGCATAAGACGATGTGCAAGACCGGCGATGTCAAAGTGGGTGGTTGTCTCGATGGTCAAGCCGTCGAGGTATGTGACTTCCGCCATTTGTACTCCACGATTACCCCTTACTTATGGAACACACGATGTAGGATTTGTGTCGTCCATGTAGGATCACGGTTGTATTGGTGTACCAAACAGAAAGGCACACCTTTAGATGTTCGTACAATGCCGTCGCTCCCAAGAAGAGGGGTCGGGTCCGTCAATTTTTGGCCAAAGTATGGTTGGTGTTGGGGCGCTTGAGTCGTACCGAGTTGTGCCGCCCACCCATCCTCAGACGTGTTCTTGCGTGTGATGGACGCCCATGGCTCTAAAGTTAACAGAACATTCAAGGCCGCTTGATCAGGGTTCGATGTTCTGCCACCTCTGGACACCAAGTTGACGGCCAAGCAAAGGTCAAGGAGGACGCCAGCATCCCCCGCAATCGTGCCTGCATTGTAGATCATCATGTGTGACATAGCCTCCCAGATTTCCGGTCCGAAGCTGTCTTGCATGTTCCGAGCACCAAACAAGCACTCGTCGCGGTACAACAAGCTTTCGCACCCGACGTTGAGGCGCTTGCCATCGCCCGCGTGGGCCTCGAGCCACGTCATCGGATTGGATTGAAAGATAACGTCGCGCACGTCGGTTGTGACAATGTAGCGATAGGCATGTCGCTCGGCCCTCAAGAAGGTCCAAAGGTGAAGAAAGCGATCGACGACGATGTTGACAGGGCGGCCCGGAAAGACGTAGTTGCCATCTGCCTGCACGAACGTAAATACACGCACGCCGATGGACCGTAACTGCTCCACAAACTCTGTGCTTCCATTATAAACAATCATTGCAACATCACCAACATACCCTACATTCTGAAGGCTCTGTAGCCACGCGGCTACGTGGGGCATGCTGTAGCCGGTTATAGCACCGACGACGAGATCCTTGCGTGGGCGCTCAGGGTCCATTGTATGTTTAATGTGAAGGACATCCATAAAAATAATAAGTTAGGCTTTAAATGCGCACAAAAGCATAGTCGGCATCGGGGCCGTTGTCGTGCAACCGGTGCACGGCACACTTCCAGCCAACGCTCTCAATCCACGGCAGCGTCTCGTCTACCATGGGGGCACCGTCATTGTAGCGCGTATGCTGCATCTCAACAATCATGTGTGCTGCATGGTTGATGGTGTGCAGACCACCCTCAATGACGTCGCGTTCGGCGCCCTGGACGTCGATCTTGACTAGGTCAGGTAGCGGAAAGTCATGCTCGGCCACGAGGTCGTCAAGGGCCCACGTCACACGCGGCATGCTCGTGCCGAGCGGGAAGAAGTCGCCCGCCGTACAGCCGACCTCGCGGTAATATGAGTTGCCGCCAGGATGTGTAGCATTCTCATACCACTCGACGACATCACCGGTGTTTTTGCTGAGGACGCCAATGTGGTAAGGCATGCCGGCCTCTTTGTAAAGAAATTCGGCCTTGTCAAAGGCATCGAAGGCGACAATCGTGGCACGAGGCCATATCTTGTGGGCCTCGTTGGACCAATGTAGGACACATGCACCTATATCGTAAAGGACGCGTGGCTCGAACCCATCCGCCTTAAGTTTGTATAGATACTCAACATGCGATTGCGGCAAAAGCGCCTCTTTGCTGAGGGCACGCAAGCGATCGGTTGTGTACGTAAGCTCGTGTCCTTGTGAGCTCATTGGTAGGTTGCACTTTGTTACATGACTTTCACACAAAAGCCTGTTAATGATGAACGCAATGCCCCTTAATTATGCGCGCCAAAGGTAGACCTATTCATTCACACCTATCATGGAAGCCTACTGTGTCAAGTGCAAAGGCAAGCGCGTCATGAACGATCCGGTCGAGGTAACCGGCAAGAACGGCCGGCTACGCATGGAGGGCAAGTGTCCCAAGTGCAACACAAAGATGTGCGTGTTTATCAAGGCGCATTGAAGACGATTGTAAATATTATCCTTACATTCAAAAAATAACAGCCTTGATATCACTTACGTGTTTTCTTTTTGCGGCCACCTTCCATCTCAACGGGCATGTCACCGACAGGCTCACCAACCTCCATCACGTCCTTGCGTGCCGCCTCTAGATTGGTCAATATAGCCTTGAGCTTGCTCTCTTCTTGTGCGAGCACCGCCTTTGCCTTGGCTACAATGTCGAGCTGAACGGTGAGCGCGGTCTCCGCTGCCTCAATGCGTGCCGTGGCATCCTTGTTCCAACGTGCCGTGCGGATCAACGCCTCGACTTGCTTCTTGGCCGTAGGTTTGCGGACCGTCTTGGCGCTCTTGGAAGATTCGACCACAAGAGGCACGGGGGCGCTCACAACCCGAGTCGACCTACGCGTGGCCATTTCAACGTTGGTGGGACGCTTGCGAGGCGCCTTCCGTGCACGTATAGGGGCATCCGTGACATTCATTCCCAACATAATGTTTGAAAGCTTGTTAATCTCATCGTCCGTCACGGGCACATGTGCCATTGCTCTGCGTGCGGTTGCCTTCCGCTTAACGCCCACGCTGTTGGGCAAGCGATACATGGCACCAATGTCAACAGACCGCTTGGGCTCAGTCTTAACGCCGCCCGCAGCATCGTAAGTGGCAACGTCAGCTTTTACGTCGTATGCTGTGATGTTTGCGTCAACTTCCATGTCTATATTCATTTAATAAGTTTGTTTTGAGGGGGGATTAGATCGGTGCATCGGTAGTTATGGCAATAATCATCGGGTAAAAAGTAGGGTTGTTACATTCAAGCGGTCGCAACAGGTGCAACTGCCTTAATAAAGTGGCGCTTCATGAAACGCTGGATGTTGAAGAAGCTAACCTCCTCCTCACCGCAACCCAGCAGCTTCTTTAGGGATGCGTTGGGCAGGATGATGCGCTTGTTCTCAACATTGAACAGGCTGTTCTCCTTGATGTAGGCATTTAGCTTGCGGGTGACCTCGGTGCGCGCCATCTCAGTGCCCTTGGCCACCGATAGGAAGACGCACAGCTCATCAGAGATCTTGGTAGGCTTGGCGAAGCCGGAAGGCGAAGTGCGGGCGTTGGCGCGCTTCTTCTCGGCCTTTAGCTTGGTCTTGGTCATCTTGTCGAACTCCTTCTGGGCGGCCTTGAGCTCGATCTGGATCTCCTTCATCAGGGCCGCGGCCGCCTGAATCTTGGTTGCCAGCTTGAGCATGGCATTGTCCGGAACTGCCTCTGCCTCAACAACGGCGCCGGTTGCGGCGACGTCGGCAATAGGGGCAGGGGCGTCAACCTTGGTCGGTGCAGCCTTTGCAGGCTTCACGACCTTTGCCGGAGTCGGGGCAGCAACGGGTGCGGCGGCGGCAGGAGTGACGGTAGAAGGGGTCTTCTTGATGGGAGCCATTAAAGCAAAGTCACACAGAACAATCTAGTTTCCGGGATGTCTTTACATGTGTTCTTATCCTTAAATGGTTTTCGGTTTTAGGGCACCGGTACAGGTTGGGAGAGGGTGCGTAGTAGGGCTAAGAATCTCTTTCGATCAACTTCCTCAAGGCCTTCCCATGAACTTTGCTTCGGCAAATCAAGAGCAATGCTTATGTAAATGTTGCCAAACCGCCACTGTGATGCATCGTTAAAGATTAAGGGAGTTTCAAGAGATGCGCATGGCGGCACGACTACTGTAAACATTGGTCCGTGTGCAGATACGTGTGGTATTTCATGCACGCTGCCCTCAAACCACTCAACGAGATTGACGGACAATCGACGGAATAGGTCCCACTTGCCCTGCTCGAACGAATCGACGGTAACCTCGGCATCTTTGCTCACAATCTCGAATGCGACTTCTACATTAGCATCATCATCGCAAAAGGGTGCGGGAAATACGCCACAATCTACGGCGACCGATGTGCCTGAAGGCAATACACGAATCTTGCGCTTACGTCCATCTTGAACATCCGCAGGAGTAACTTGAAGAGTTGCACGGAGGACACATTCTTCGGCCGAAGCCGCACGTTGACGTGCTTCCCGCATCTGTTTCGCCATGTTGAAGAGCGACTTCATTGTTTTCATTACCTCGGGAACATTCATGACCTTATTCCACGTTGATTCCCACTCATCTAAAGATGTTGGTATTTGCCAAGCTCCCGTTCCAGGAGTGCCTTGATCGTGTAGGGTCTTCATGATGCTTTGATAGGCATTCGTCACATCCTTAAAGATGGTTTCGTGTCGCTTGCGTTCCTCTTCGCTTGCATGCCCATGTTTATCGGGGTGATGCTGACGTGCAAGTTGTATGTATGCAGCTCGCACAACCTCAATCGAGGCATTTGGGGACACCCCCAATATTTCATACGGTGTCATGGCCGGCATTTCCAAGTGTTTACTACTCGTCCTTGGCTAACACGCAATCCTCTATATAGAGGGCACTGTGGACTAAATGAATAGATATGAAGACCGCACCCTCTGAAAAACCCGAAACTTCGAACGGCACCCTTAATCAGCTGTGGAGTGCCTTTAACGAACGATACGATGATGTCCTTGCCCTTTTGCCGTTTCATCAGCATCGCCTATGTCATTTAATTAAATCATGGGATGGCACAATGCCAAATGTGTTATTACATGGTGCTTGTGGGTTTCCATTCTTTCCCTTTTGGCAACGCCTTATCTATACCCCTCATGGTCGATCATTGCCAGCAGTCCATTTGGTACGTCAGGCCGTTTGGGCTGGGGGGCGTCAAACAAGCTTGCTACCATACTACGAGACGGACCTCTACATCCACATCGAGCTCCGGCATCCCAACATGCCAAAGGATGTATCTGTCATCATAGACTTCTTAAAGCACATTTTGCCGTCTCGATGTATTCACTTTGATAAGCACATCGTCGTTCTTCAAGACATCGATGTTCTCTGCAGAAAAGAAGGTGGGGCCACTGCAGTCCTCAAGATTCTTCTCGAGCGCTTTGCACACAATGTATGGTTCGTTTGCACAACGAATCGCATAGATGCGCTCGAGGGTCCCATCCAGAGCCGCTTTTTGTGCGTGCGCTTGCCATTGCCCACAATCGCAGAGAATACCGCAATCGCCACTTTACTATCGAGTGATGAGAGACCGCCGCACTTTCCTGTGACACGAGACCTAAGTGCCACATTGCTTGCAATGGCGAACGTACCACATAAAACGATCGGCCCTATCGTCATATCCACAAACCCAGCGGCAATACGTAAGCAAGCACATGCACTTATTCAACAAGACATCGCTTTTGATAGGTTGTGTGTGCATCTTGTCATGCATCCTAACGGGGCTCGAGCTGCACCGTCTACACCTGAATTGCTAGATGCATTGTGTAAGCTTGAGGTTGCTTTCAAAACACGAAAGAAAGGCCGGGACATTATATACTATGAAGCTGCGCTCGCACTTTGTGTGCGGCTCCCGGTCACTAGTAAGATTTCTGGATACGTTGTAAGGGGATGAGGGATCAATATTGTAGTAATTGAAGGCATGAAGTACCGATACATGATGTCAGGTGGCTACGGCAAGGTTTTTGTTGACGAAAATGCAAGTACCGTGTGTAAGAAGGTCCCCAAGGTAGGCCATGGACGGAGTCCGGGACAAAGCCCAAACCAAAGTCCGAAGCTCATGCCCTCGTATACAACAATCGTGGAGTTAGTGATGCTATCAAGCTTTCAAGCGATCCCAGGAATGCCGCGCATCAAGGCCATTGATGCCGAAGAGAAGACGATTGCCATTTACATGAAGTACCACGGAGATACATTAAACAAGTGGATCAAAACGTTTGCAAATCCCGACAATATTCATATTTTGGGAATGAGCATTCTTCGTCAACTTGTCACCACGCTCCTTCACCTCGAAAGTGCGGGGGTGATACACACGGACCTCAAGCCATACAATGTTCTCGTGGACCCAAACTCCTTGGCGACAACTCTCATTGACTTTGGATGTATCTCGGTTGCAGAGTGTCATTACACGCCTCGTGGGTCGCTTGCCCATGCGGATGGCATTGGAACCTTTCATTACCTTGCTCCTGAGCTAGTGTGGGGCAATAAGCCCACGTACACATCGCCAATATGGTCTCTCGCTCTCCTCACATGCACCTTGTTTGCTAGTTATCCTATATCGAATGATCTGACACACGATGAAAACAACGTGTGGCGATGCACCCGTCGAGAATGGCGTGACATACTAAAGGCCGCTCGTCAAGGTCCGCATTTGGCCTTGCCACGACATGTTTCGGCAATCATTGATGGCATACCCGAGCTCGCGCCTTGGGTTTATGGAGCACTGTCATGGGAGGCATCTAGCCGGCCGTCACTCATAGAGGTTGCCGGACATGTCCTTGGAGCACACATTACCACACATGTGCCTATGCCTATACCCATTTACGAGAGACAAGTTAAGATTGGCCACATGCCGGTAGATGCTCGGCAACATTGGATCGAATGCTTCTATAGTATCGCTCTAGACACTCACCAAGAGTCACACTTTGCAAGCGTTGTTTACTTGATGGATGCAGTCGGTTCATTGGTGACCGGTGTGCCTGCAGAGGTATGGACTGCAACATGCTGGGTACTCACAGGAATGTTGCACAATCATGTCTTTCTGGAAAGTGCTGATCACATTGAGCGGATTCAAAAGACATTTGGTGCAAACATATCAAAGGTCGCCGACGCCATCTGGACCGTTGGCGAGTTGCTTGCCTGGCGTCTTTACACGCGGGCATTTGATGTCATCTTGCTCCAGAACTACGGTATCTCTCTTGCACTCATTGAGCTTCGAAACTTATTCATGTCTCTAGATCGTCCTTGGTCACCAAGCGCTCTCGCAGCCACGTTCGCCCTATCTCACAAGCATACATAGCCGGCAAGCACTTAAAGAACAGAGGGCCTTAAATATGCAGTTTTAACGGTTGATTAGCAGTTGTATTGCAAATGTATAGGGAACTACTTTTGGGATTGGCGAGGGACATTTGGGTTCGGGTGGAACACCTAATGGATCATCCGATCCCCATTGATCGTGAAGCCTATGTGCGTGCCCTGATTGGATCACGTCGCATTCTTCAACAAGCCCTTTGCGATCTTAATGACACGTATCGTGATAATGTGTTGCTCCCAGAAATTGCACATTTAGATCTTGAAAAAGAAGAACGAAACTGTACTTCTACAGATGCCGCAACGAAAGCCATTACCTTTTATATTTTAGCGAGGTTTCACAGCTAGGATGCGGCCTTGTGTTGTTTTTGTGTAACCGGTGATGATAGAACTCGCATTACCGCCATGTCCATGTTGCTTCAGATGGCATGCTTCACACAATGCCACGAGATTGCTCCCATGATTTTTATGCACATGCCCATGAAAGCCCCGCGCATCGGCAGTATTCTGATGTTGAATGTGATGTACTTCTGTCGCCGCTTTGCCACATAAGCCACATGTCCGTGATGCGACCAAGTGATTGTAGCGCGACCCTTTGCTTGCTGAAATGAGCGGTTCCACATTCATAAGAACACGCCGCGTGATGTCCGCTTGTTTTAGGAAACTATCGGGCAATCCAAGTCCACGGCACACCTCTAATCCGTAGGTCTTATGACCGATCCCTTCCCGGAGAGAGCGGTCATACACGAGGCTACCACTTTCCGGCTCGCACTCTACATGCAAATGGCATGCACGAACTTTCCCGGCCTCCAGTGCGGCTTTGACAATGTCGATCTCAATGAGATCATGCAAATGAGTGGCAAAGACAAATGTAGACGACCTTTTAAGAAGCTCATTCAGGCCCGCCGAAACAATAGCTAGGCCACTGAGTGCCTCCGTTCCTGCGCACAACTCGTCTCCGAGCACAAGACTCTTGTCGTTTGCGCGCTGTAGAATATTACGGAGTTCAGTCATCTCGACGACAAACGTGCTAAGGCCTCGATATATGTTGTCGGATGATGTTATACGTGTAAATAACTGTTGAAAGGGCGTGCACTCAAAGGCTTCTGCAGCCACATACATGCCCGCTTGAGCCATGACGACCGCAAGGCCGATGGCTTTCATGAGGCTGCTTTTGCCAGCTGCGTTCATACCATAAAGCAACCAACCGTTGGGCATTGATTGATCCGTGCCCAAGAGCACATCGTTGGGCACATAAGCGACATCTGATAAAAAACGCTCGATCATAGGGTGCCGTAATCGCGATGCTTTTATATGACTTGCGTCTTGTTGAAATAATATTGGCCGGCAATATGCAAACTCGCTGGCGTTTTTTGCATTGGTCAAGCTTACATCCAATTCGGCAATGGGTCGGACCCATGACTTGACCTCTTTGCTCATGGGTCCACTTGATGTGTTTAGCCATTGCTTGTATGCTTCTGTGCAGGCTGCTTTTAGACGGGCCGCTGCACCAACTGCAAGATCACTTGCTGCAGCGAGCGACGGATGATGCAGACGCACCGTTGTGCTACTAGCACTGATGGGCTTTGCAAGCACCTCGTTCAAAAGGACTCGTAAGTTTGCCGCCAGTGGGGAGTCTGGAACCGGTTGTGCACAAATCGTTTGCCATCGCCGCTTTGTGGTTGTGAGAACATAGCCGTCTCTCTCGTTGATTTCTACCTTGACACACGTAGCATCGCCTGGTACCATGGCTGAAAGTGCATTTGCCACTCGTTGTAAAGCATCAACGCTGGTCATCATGGTATGTTCTAAGGCATCAACATCAGGTAAAATGCCATGTTCGAATACGTTCGTTTTAATGTCAGAAATGGCATACTTGGAGCATTCATCGAGGCGCAAGGTGGCCGTTATCGACTTGATGAAGGTTCTTATTTGTTCATGTGTTGTGGGTGCGCCGACGGCCTGAAGAGCAGCAGCCCCCGCATGTGCTGATGCAACAAGGGTTGGCCATTCCATGGGGGAAAACTGCTTTAGAACTAAACGACGTGCAAGTCGTTCGAGATCTTGAACGGATGCAAGATAACGTCGTGCTGCAGCAGATTGTTGGGGCTCCGCCATGTGCCCGTCAATTGCTTCATAGCGTGCCTCCAACTCGACCACATTTGTTGATGGGTGCATGAGGCGATCTCGCAACAATCTGGCACCAAATGCAGTACTACACCTATTAAGAAGGGCAAGGAGGGGCTTGCCCGAGTCTCCGCTTGCAACAATGTTAAGTTGTTGTGCACTGTTTGAATCAAGGTGCAAATGATGTATGGAAGATAGGAAGCGCGGCGGCTCGAGCTCTTTGGCGAGCATCTCGTTGTGCTCGTGGACAAATTGGAGTAGCGCCGTCAAGGCTACACGGGCAAGTCCCCATGTCTCAAGGCCCAGTGCCTCGCTTGGGGTCAGCAGCCCCGCCCACTTGCTGCAATTAAAGGCATGCTCGAAGGTTTCGTTTTGAAAGGACGGCTTTTCGAATAGGGACGCCATGCGAGGATCGTTCCCCCAATCCTCATGAATACACGTTGAGGAGACGGGGGCCATCATGATGCCGGCTTTGCCAAGAAACACCGCTTCACGCGGGGCGAATACTTGCATCCATCGAGTTACTTCGTCTTGGGATGCATGCACGTTGTCCAACGTAGATGCTGTTTCATAGACAGTTGATGATCCGTTCGTGACATCGATGGCGGCAAGCCCTACGGCTTGCAGGTCCGGTGCACAAGGCAAGGCCACCGTATAAATAACCATGAGGTAGTTGCCCTCACGACGAGTGGCGTTTAGCAGGGTGCCTGGGCTAAAAACGTCCGTCACTTCACGAACCGGGTTAGGCGGCGCCGTTATCTGCTTGACCACTGCGACAGTGTACCCATTTTGCGTGAGGGTTTGAATATGTTTGCTTATAATGTACAGTGGAAAGCCGGCCATGTAAGGGTTCTTTTTGGTGGCTTCTGGAATGGCCTTGTTTTTACGAGTCATTTGTAGGTTGCACAAGTCACAAATGGCCGGGAGATCCGCACCGATCAAGGCGCCAAGGCATTCGTCATCGCCCTCTTTGGTATAAGCATAAAGCTCAAAGAAGTCACCCACTTGCATGAAGATAATGGTTTTGGGACCATACTTCTTTTTGTATGACAAATCATAGTCGATGTAGTCATCGAGAATCATTTTAGCAGTGCACTTAAAGCATGGCACTGCGGTATTACCACATATGTTATAGTGCATTTGTTTAAGTGGTGGTTATCCGGAATCAATGGACTCGAATGAACCATATGAGCCTTACGAACCGACGCCCCCACCAACCCCGGCATGTCTTTCGTGCCCCATCTGCAACGAAGAGCTCCCGATCATGAACTACTTGACCCACCTATCGGAGCGCCACCCTGTGACTCTCGGTTGGATGATTGGGCTCTCCGTGCAGCATGAAACACTTCAATATCCCGACGATATGGATACACCACTTGGTCCTGCTTTATTACTTGGCATGCAAACAGGTGCAGCTCTTGGCTTTTGGGATCTTGGGTATGATGGCACCTTAAGCGGACACCTTGCACAACACTATGATAGCATCTATGGCATCGGACTTGACACTCGCGAAAGCAATGACGAGATTGAAAGCCTTGAATATGAAGCTCTATTGAACATATGTGAAACAATAGGTGACCATGCAGTGGGTGTTGAAAACATAGATGAGGTTGCCCCATTGATGGATAAAAATGAGTACGAAGGGTCTTGTCCGATATGCCTCGAGTTATTGGCTGATTGTGACCATGCACGCCAAATTGCCCATTGCAAGCACATCTTTTGTGGAACGTGCTTAGCGCAATGGCTTGCGGTGAAAAAATGGTGCCCCTTGTGCAAAACAGAGGTGTGTCAAATGCCGTCCACGTCGAGTTCATCTTCTTCTTTGATATTTGAGTCCGCGTCGTCTGGCCGTCCATTGGACTCATGAGCAAACATGACGTAATCATCGGTAAGCCCTGCACCCGTGTTCCACTCGCTCTCTGTGAGCGACTTGACGATGCGCTCGGGCAACTCGTTGCGGTACATCAGGGCGGATACCTCTTCATGGCTAAACTTATGCACAACGTCGGCCTTGTCGACCTCAAAGTCACGCATCGCTAGGACGACAAGATCGCCAGACTTGATGATCACCTTACTTTTGAACTTGCGCATGGACCCCCGAATGCGGGCCATTCGCTTCTGACCGTCCTCACAAAGGGCCATGAGACGTCCGTTGCCCATCATGTCCTTGACAACCCCATACTGTTGGCCCTCCTCCGGCTCAAAGGTCTCGCGTCCCTTGTCGCCCCGCTGAGACCGCTTCTTTGCATTGCGTATGTAACTTTTATACATATCAAGTAGGAAGTACGTGTATTACGTCTGATTCACACTTACATCTTTAAGTGAGAATGGCTCCTAAGAAGAAAGATATTGACGTTATCATCGATGGCCTTGCCGAGGAGTTGACCGACCTTGCAGAGCTCAAGGACAAGCGGCTCGATTTGGTTCTCAAACACAGCGACATCACGGACTACCTCGGGACATTGCGCTCGGCCGAGTCGACAATTGTACAGAAGGGTCTCGTCGAGGACGCAAACCGTGTTCTGATCGCTCACACGCAGTACGCCGACTTCCTCAAGGACGGTAGCCTTGCTGACATCATGTACAAGAACATGAAGGAGTACCTTGCGGGCGTTATCGAGCATTTGCGTGTGTACAAGGTCGAAAAGGCAAACATGGTGGCGCAGATGGCCGAGATCGATGCGAACCTGAAGGCCATGAAGACCACGTCATTGTCACTCATGGACAAGGTGTCGAAACATGTTGTGCCTGTTACTCAGCGTGGAGCTAGGTCTCCGGGTGGGGCGTCTTCGGGATGTGCAAAGTCTAAGAGGCCGAGCAAGCGGTTGTGAAAACATGTAACCTTCCGGAATCTTCAAGCTAAAAGTTTAGACTATTTCTTTTTTGTCCGATTCCCCCCCCTTTTTTTACGGCTCGTGAGCCGCGAGCTCTCAGTCTGAAGGCTCACTTAAAGGTTATTACTTTGTTTACCATGTATAGTAAGTGACTCGCTTCCAAATAATAGCTCTCTTGGAATGCACATTTGCAAGCTTTGTAGTTACACTACAAATAAGAGCTTCAACTTGAAAAGACACACCGCTTGTGTGCACAGATCCCTTGAAAATACAATTGCCGTAAATAGGTGCATCGATGCCGAAAATAGGTGCATCGATACCGAAAATAGGTGCATCGATGCCGAAAATAGGTGCATCGATACCGAAAATAGGTGCATCGATACCGAAAATAGGTGCACAGAGAGTGAAATCAGAAATGACACCAAGAAAATAAAATGCTCTTGCTGCTATAAAACCTTTACACGTTCTCAAAGACTATTGGACCACAAGAGCAAATGCAGTGGTAAATCACACCCTTATGAGTGCGTGCGTTGTCATCACATACTGTCAAGTTTTTGCACTCTTGCCCGCCACAAAAAAACATGTTCCGGAACACTCACATGTGTTTTTCCTGTTGCAAAAGAAAACCAGGTCGAACGGTTGGAGCAGCAAGTTGAAGAGCTTAAACTTCAGTTATTACAACATCAACCACCTTCAACAAATATAAGTACAGGTCATGTCAACAACACATCAATAGTCGGAGACCACAATACAGCTAACATCATAAACATCAATGGTATTGGCAAAGAGGACATTACATTTCTCACAAACAACCCCCGTTTCAAGTCGTTTATGACCAGCTGCATAAAGAATCAACTTGATGGAGTTATGGAATACCTTGAAAAAAAACACTTTCATCCCAGGCATCCAGAGAACCACAATCTTAAAAAGCTCACAAAGAAAGATAGTTTCATGGAATGCTATGATGGCACGAAGTGGCGTTTACGATACTGCGATGACATCCTTCATGATGTCTTTCACAACATGCAGATAGCGTTTGCAGAGTTTGTTGAGACAGCAACAGAAGACGGCAAGTTGAAAAAGGTATGGCTCGATAACTTCATGTCCACCGTTGGAACTCCCCTTGATTGGGACATCAACTGCGACAACTATGAAAACAGTGACAACATGACCGAACGTCAAAAACTACATCTTAAAGAACGCTTGTTCGCCCTTGCGATTGAGCATATTTACAAAAAATCGAAGCAAAAGCACCGAATGGGAAAAATGACGTTGTAATTTACATGTTTCTTTTACACAACAAATCTCGGCACCACCGACATCGTCATGAGCTCCTGAATAAGTAACTTCATGCTGTATGGGATGCGCACTTGAGCAATGTCGGCACCATTTTTGCAATAGCTGCACCGATAAATGCCTCGCTCCGGGTTGGCCGTGCATAGGATGCCGCACTTACGGCACACATACACGCGGAAGAAGTCGCTGCAATCGCTCATACGCTCCTTGATGAAGGCCGAGGCTCCGTGGCCTACGATTGCGTCACGTTCCATCTCACCGAATCGGAGGCCACCGTTACGTGCGCGGCCTTCGGCGGGCTGACGGGTGAGCATCACGACGGGGCCAGACGAGCCACGCGAATTGCCCGTCCACACGGCCTTGCCATTGCGGCGCACCATGAAGACCTCCGATGGCACTTGCAGGCAGTACACGGGGCCAGTGTAATCGTAGAACTCTTCGACTTGCACGTTTTGCGTGTGCACGTGGCTGTGGTTGACGGTCGGATTGACGCGCTTCTTGATGACGCTAAGGCGCCAGACATCGTAATTGCTCACAACATCACGCCCGTCGATGACTGTCGCATTCCCTGCCGCCATATGCAGGGATTTGTTGCTTGTCCAGCCCGCATGAATGCAGAGACGCTGGAAGTCGTCGGCCAACTTCACTGACGAAGAATAGTACACGGACAGATTAGTTTTTGTGTAAAAGCAACCATCGCCAAGTTGCATGGCATGGATGAGGGTCCGGCACTGGCTTGCACTCAGCGACCATGCCCAATCCGGCAGAAACTTGTTCGGTGCACCGACGCTGTAGGGTAGCATGTATGCATGAAGCTGCTTGTTGACAATCTCGACACGCTCGTTGCTCTCCGAGTATGTGAAATTGTAGCACATGTCATCGAGTGCCTGCCCCAATGCAGTTTTGACACGTTCCTTATTGACGCAGATGCCAATACGGTAACGTGTTTCCTCAGCATTGTGAACAGCATACCCTTCCGCCATCCAAATGCCGAAGAACGTTAGCCATGCGTCCATGTTCACTACCTTTGCAGGGTAAGCGTAACGGTTGTTCAAGCTAGCAACCTCAGGCAACACAAACTGGTAGTCAGGCACATTCCACACGGCATCCTTCTTGTAACGCACCATCTTGCCAGCAATGTCCTCGGCTTTGACCAGCCGGTAGTCAGACCAGATTCGCTTACGCGTCTGTAGTCGAGAGACTAGCATGCGATGACCGGCCGTTACGTCCAGGTCGATCCCCTGGTTCTTGATGCGATACATCCGGCCGCTGAAGTCGGGAAACGCCAAGACTGCCGTTGGTTTGACATACTTGAGCTCCTTGTTGTTCACGAGCGTAGCCACCTCATCGTCCATTGTAACATCCTCGATAACCTTCCATCCTTTTCTTGTCATCACTTCGTGACCAGAAGTCATGCAGTGTATTTTATCGCAAACCATGTGCTTCAAGCGCTGGTAGTAAGTCGGCCCGATGAAGATTTCCGTCTTCATCTGCATGCCCGTGCGGCCGTCGTACAGGATTTCGTTTCCATAACGTTCCATGCCGTAGCTCTCGAGGACGTCCGCAAGCTCTTCCATCTTGACGTCCCGGAACGGCGTCGCGTCGCCCTTGGTGCCGAGCATGGTGCATGCCTTGCCCATCAGGCACTCCATGAGCTGGCCAACCGTCATGCGACTCGGAATGGCGTGCGGGTTGATGATGATGTCGGGAGAAATGCCGTCCTTCGTGAAGGGCATGTCCTGCTGCCGATAAACCATACCGATCGTGCCCTTTTGGGCCGCCGTCGACGCCACCTTATCGCCCACCGTCGGCTTCCGGTATTGCCGCAGCCGCACCTTGCAGAAGCGATAGCCATCGGCGTTGAGCCCCGTGTAGTTTCGGTCAACACGGCCCTCATCTCCGCTCTTCATAAAGAGCGACGCATCCCGGGGGTGGATTTGACCATGCACCTTGACGGGCATCACCTTGCCTACAAGAACATCGTTGGCACCGACCCACGTGTTCTCAGGAACGAATCCGTCGTCGCCAAGCTTGTCGTAGTTGTACGCCTTGAGAGAAGTGGTGCCATCCACAACAGGGCGAGTGAAGATCTCCTCCTCACCGGTACTGTGATTTTTGTTGCATTGGTCCCGATAGGACTTGTAGTACGTGCTTGTGAACAGCCCACGATCTATGGCGCTCTGATTCAGCATGACCGAATCCTCCTGATTGAACCCCGAGTAAGTCATGATGGCCACGATCGAGTTAATGCCCGACGGCAGCTTCTCGATGTTCATGTACTTGCTGAGACGCGTCCGCACAATCGGTGCTTGTGGGTAGTTCAGCACATGCGCCATTGTGTCGATGCGCTCCTGGTAGTTGCTCATGTAGACGCCGACCGCTTGCTTTCCCATACTACACTGGTAAGCATTGCGCGGCGCCTGGTTGTGGTTAGAGAACGGAATGTTGACGCCTAGCACACCTAGCAACATAGATGGGTGGATCTCGCAGTGCGTGTACTTCGGCGGCATCGAAACACCCTTGGCCAGGCGCGTGAGGTCCTTAGGAAACATGGCCACCATGCCTTTGTCGAGCTCCTCCACATCCATCATCTCAACGAAGCCCTCCATGGTTCGGCCGTGCTCATGTGCATCGGGGATTTGCGGTTCGGCGACCATGGGAGCCATGAAGGTTGCAAACGGTGCTCCTTTCACTGGCATTGGCGAGCCTTTGGCAAGACGCAACTGATTTTGCGGATCAACGATGAATAGAGGGCGACACATACGCCCGGCCTCTGTGCTCATGGCGATTTGACCCTTTTGGACGTCCCAAACAATAGCCGTGTAAGCCGAAATTGTGCCTGTGCGCTTGGCATGCTTTAGCGCCGCATAGAGCTCGTCTGGACGATCGTGGTAGCCCATGATGTCGCCATTGATGATGACACTAACTACGTGACCAGTGCCCATGCGCGCCAGGAACGCCCGGACGTCCACGGCGCTCAACGTATCGTCCAAGATGCGCACGCCCCAGAGCTCGATTGATGCACGTAGGTTGGCAGAGCTCTGTGCATTGGTGACCTGCGAGCCCATGGCCATGTTCTTCACCAGGCCGACGGCACCGCCCTCCGGCGTCTCGGCCGGGCAGATCATGCCGTACTGTGTGTTCTCCAGCTTGCGCGGCTGCACCAGCTTACCGTTCTTCTCCATTGGCGTGTTGACGCGACGCAAGTGCGATAGCATACTGTAGTACGACAACCGGTTCAGCACCTGTGCCACGCCTTGACGTATGTTCTGAAAGCCGCCAAGGCTCTTGACGCCCCAATTGCCCGTGCTCAGACTATAGCGCATGCCGCTTTCGATGACAGTCTGCTTGAGGAAGCGGTGGACGTTGGATGCACTGATGATGTTCTGCGGTGCAATGGTGCTGGCCCGCCAGACGTGCAGCTCACGCTGGATCAGATTACGCATCTCTTTGATCATCTTTCCATAGCACTGACGGAACAAGTTGCCGATGAGCACACCGGGCGTGTCGATGCGCTTGTGGATGTACGAATCGCGGTTGTCGTAGCCATCATAGCCGAGGTACGTCCGGATCAGCTTGCGTGCCATGAAGCCGAGGTACAGTGCCTTGCGGTTGAACGTGTGGCCGACGTGGGGCAGGAAATCATTCTCCATGAAGGTCTGCAACATCTTGGCAACCACCGCGGGCTGGTCGAGATACTCACGCGGCGTGCCCGACAGGCTCATGGAGCGCTGTAGGATGCGAAGCGCATCGGCTTGCGTGCGCACTTCGCTAGCGTCGTCGGCCGAGGCTGCCAGCTCCTTGAGGACGCGCTTTTGCTTTTCGTCGTCGATGTCGAGCACGATGAAGCGGATGATGTCCTCGTCGTTCTCGATGCCGAGGGCGCGGAACATCGTGAACAACGGGATGTCAGTGCGTAAGAAGGTGCAGGTGAGCCGGATCGTGCGGCCGTACTGGTTCGGCTTGGCGTTCAGGTGCAGGGCGCACGTCTTGGGCGGCAGGAACACGCCGTCAGGCATGGAGCGGATCTCGGCGGTCAGGCCGTCGGCGTTGACGTTGCCGGCGAAGACGACGGTGCGGTTCTCGCTGATGCGATCTTGCGAGATGACGACCTTCTCGTTGCCGTTGATGATGAAGTAGCCGCCAAAGTCGTAGCGGCACTCGTGCTTGCCGTTGCCCTCGGCGGTGCCGGGCATCTGCGTCAGCGTACACAACTTGGAACGTACCATGATGGGGAACTTGCCGATGCTGACGTTGGGGATCGTGGCCTCCTTGCGCTCCGTGATGCCGTCCTCGTTGATGGTCTCCGTGAGGATGTTGACGTCGACGAGCAGGTTGGACGCGTAGGTCAGGTTGTTCATGCGTGCAAAGTGCGGCGTCATCAGCAGCTGCGAGCCGTCCGGCGTCTGGAAGAACGGCTTCGACAGCGACGGGTTGAGGATGCGTATGTAGATTTTGTGCACAAACTCGCGGATGTCCTCGCGATACATGTGGCATATTTGCACGGGGTTGAAACCCCGGATGATCTGACCGAGCTTACGGTCGATGAACTCGTTGTACGAGCCGATCTGATGTTGCACAAGCGGACTCATGGCTTCCGGGCCGCCGCCATGGTTAAAGTACGCGTCCACGACGTCCCAAACGACGGCCTCTGCCAAGGGCGTGGGTGCGGTTTCGGCATGCATGGCATTCATCATTGCACCTCTATGGTATGAGCTGATGTGCTTAAATGGTTTTCACAAGGATCCATTTTTGGGTCAAGTGCATTTCGGTCACGTTCTTCATTCCGGTCTTGGTTTAAAGGGATGACAACCACATCCTAGTGTGACAAATGACGAAAAAAAGGGAACGATGTGCGGAAGGGGCGAACGGCGTGTATGAAAAACACGACTTGGAACATGACTTGGAACATGACGCACATGCAGTAGTCGGCAAGCGCCATCGTGTGACATTGAAGCCGATCGAGTACACACTCTCGAATGGAGCTGTGCTTCGTCTCGATGGCAACCGTAGCTCGTCTCAGTACGCATGCTACGAAATCTCTGTTAAAACCCTTGATGATCTACTGGCATTGGATGCCTTTTATGTTGCAGGAAATGTTGATAAAAGAAAGGTTAGCAATATTCCATTTGCGATCATGCATCGCATTGCTGATCCGATTCGTGAGCTCGACGATCTGGTCGGGATGAAGGACGTCAAGACGCAACTATTATCGATCATCTTATACTTCATACAATTTGGCAAGCAGGAACGCAAGCTTGAACCGATGATATCGAGTGCATCTGCAAAGGCGAATCGTGATACGTGCTCGGGTGGTGACCTATGTGAAGATGCATGTGCAGAAGCAAACATAGGGATCGACGATGACTTCGCCACTCATATTGCACCCGCATCCACCCGCATTGACTTGGCTCGTGATAGCCGTGACATGCTTCACACAGTCGTCTACGGCGGCCCCGGTGTCGGCAAGACGCGCTTCATCAATATCTTGGCGCGCATCTACGCGGCTCTTGGCATTTTGCCGACAAGCAAAGTGACCGTGGCAAAGCGTGCAGATCTCATCGCCGGCTACCTTGGCCAGACGGCGATCAAGACACGAAAAATAATTGAGGCAGCCAAGGGAGGTATTTTGCTCATTGACGAGGCCTACTCTCTAGGCGACGTCGCTCAAAAGGACTCATTCTCACGTGAGTGCATTGATACACTTAACCAAGCCCTGAGCGAGGAAAAGGCCGACTTCATTTGCATCATCGCAGGGTACAAGGCAGACCTCGAGGACCGGTTCTTCAAGTCGAATCCCGGCCTTGAGCGACGCTTCCCATTCCGCATAAGCATTGGTGATTACACAGCAACTCACTTGCGCGACATCTTTGTGCAAATTGTTCGATCTCGAGGATGGGACATCGACGTGAGTGCGGCGCCGGTCTCGCTTTTCGAGGACAATCGCGACCACTTTCGGTTCAACGGGGGCGACATGGAAACCCTATTCACCAAGACCAAGTTTTTGCATGGCCGACGCGTGTTTGGCGGACACGGTGTGATTAAAAAGAAGTTGACGCGCGAAGATGTTGAAGCCGGCATCGAGGCTTTTCTGGACAACGACCACGTCAAGGCCCGCAAAGAGTTGAAGAATTTGATTTCTATGATGTATGTTTGAGCAATTTTATTTTTCAACCTTCGATGATAAAATGTCGACTTTTTCCGACAGATCTTTGATCGCCTCAATGAGAAGGGCGACAATGCGATCATATTTCACAGCTTTATATCCATCATTGCGATTTGCCACAACCTCTGGCAACACCTCTTCTACCTCTTGTGCTATGACACCCACATCATTTCGACGGACAAAGTATCCGTCTTCACCACCGGATCTGTCAATGAAGTCTTGTGTCCAGTCAAATGTCACCCCGTTTAATCGAGAGACCTTAGATAATGCATCCACAATTGGTTTAATGTTGGTTTTTAGGCGCATGTCAGAAGAATAATATGCTGTAACATCATTCGTTGCTCTTATTTCGCCCGATGTTCCGGATGCCGGCGTACCGACTCCGAGCGATCCAAACTGCGCCGACGACCCGGTTGCAAGCGCTTGGCCAATGGCCAAGGAGATTGAACCGGCGCCATTAGTTACAGTGACACCCGTTCCACCAGTTATATTTGCCAATGTATAAGCTGTACCATTGCCTATCAAGAGTTGGCCATTCGTAGGAGTTGTGGCCAGTGCAGTTCCACCTCTCGCTACGGCTAGCGTTCCTGTAGCTATGTTGCCGGCATTCAATTGGGTTATGCTTGTCCCAAAGCCAACAAAGCCGGTTGCTTTTACTTCACCTGCAATTCCGGATGCAGCTATGCCGACTCCCAGCGATCCAAATTGCACGGACGACCCCACCCCAACAGCTTGGCCAATGGCCAATGAGATAGTCCCGGCGCCGTTTGTTACACTGACACCCGTTCCACCTGCAATATTTGCCAGTGCATATGCTGAGCCATTGCCTATCAAGAGTTGACCGTTCGCAGGAGTCGTGCCCAATGCCGTTCCACCTCTCGCCACAGCGAGCGTCCCTATGCCTATGTTGGCCGCACTCAATTGCGTTATGTTGGTCCCAAAACCGACAAAGCCAGTTGCTTTTACTTCTCCCGATACTCCGGATGCCGGCGTGCCGACTCCAACCGATCCAAACTGCACAGACGAACCTGTTGCAACCGCTTGGCCAATAGCCAAGGAGATGGAACCGGCGCCGTTAGTTACACTGACACCCGTTCCACCTGCAATATTTGCCAACGCATATGCTGAGCCATTGCCTATCAAGAGTTGACCGTTCGCAGGAGTCGTGCCCAATGCCGTTCCACCTCTCACCACAGCAAGCGTCCCTATACCTATGTTGGCCGCACTCAATTGCGTGATATCGGTTCCAAAGCCGACAAAACTGGTTGCTTTTACTTCACCTGCAGTACCGGATGCCGCAGTACCGACTCCGAGCGATCCAAACTGCACGGACGACCCTGTCGCAACCGCTTGACCAATGGCCAAAGAGATCGAACCGGCGCCGTTAGTTACAGTGACACCCGTTCCTTGTCCTATATTTGCCAATGCATATGTTGAGCCATTGCCTATCAAGAGTTGCCCGTTCGCTGGAGCTGAACTCGTTCCTGTTCCACCTCTCACCACAGCGAGTGTCCCTAGACCTATGTTGCCAGCATTCAATTGGGTTATGGTGGAGCCAATGCCAACGAAACTGGTTGCTGTTATTATGCCTGTTGTTGATCCACTGGCCGTTAAGTTTCCATTTAATGTAACGTTACTTGTTGCAGCAATCTTCAGAAGCGTAGCATCGTTGGATATGAAGGTCAAGTTACCGCCATTCTCAGCAGTGATGTATGTTCGTTGGTCGGTGCTTTTAACGCCTCCTAGAGAGCCCCATGCCCCGCTCGCATAGCCCTCAAACGTTTGTTGCGTCTTGTTAAACCGCATGTGACCTTGTACAGGAGTAAGTGGCCTGTCCGATGTCTCACCTGCGGGCATAAGCACCGCATCTGTTCCGTGTATTTCAAAGCTAACGGGCGCATTCGTGATTGATCCAATACCCACGAATGACCGTTGTGCAGTGTCATATTTTTTAATAATAAATGCATTGTTCGATAATCCCATTTGATATCCTCTGTTGACGGGATCATTTAGGTCATACATGCGAAAAAGTGCATTCGAGCCGGTGTGTCCAAAGGTGCCCACTTCAGTGCGTGCATCCGTGCACAACACATCCAACAATGATGTTCCTGCAAGCAATTGTCCCGTTGCCATCACACAAGTCCCTTGTCGTAATTGGATATTTAATATTATCTTTACCTCCTGCACGCCGCCAAATAATGCCGTATAAATTATAACTCATTAGCAGCATAGGATGTCAACGGGACAAGCTCTTTTAGGCACATCCTCCTTGGATCTCTTGTCAGTGGATGGGCGGCAGGAGGTTGGGACCTTTGGACACCGGGGAAGTAATGTAGCAGTTCGATTTTACGACAACAACGACCCGATAACAGGAGCTTACCAAGTTGGATTGTCTAACAATGCCTTTACGATCAATAAGTTTACGACCATCGGCGACACAGTGATTGGCATAGGCACCGATCGCCCCATCATCTCGCGCGGTCTCGATGTCGCTGCAGACATCAACATTGGTGGGTCCATTTTGCAAGGTGGAGCCCCCTATATTATGCCCATCACAAATGGAGGCACGGGCTCAAATGTTGCTCCTTCACAAGGGGGGGTCATATATGGAAGCTCTACAACAAGCTATGCATCGACAGTTACTGGAACGATTGGCCAAGCACTCGTCTCCAAGGGAGCAGCTGCACCCGCTTGGGAAAAGATTGGCCTCACAACGCACGTCACAGGCACACTAGGAGTTGGGAGCGGCGGAACGGGAGCAACGGCAGCTGCCGTTCAAGGCGGAGTGATATATGGACTCTCAACATCAGCATATGCATCTACAGCAGCTGGAACCTCAGGGCAATCGCTCATTTCGGCCGGCACGGGAACTCCCGC
>Ga0209353_10000159_pt1 | contig 40499 bp, 28 predicted proteins | sample LauGreSpBDMM15SD_2_FD_187561 | JGI IMG/M metagenome (GOLD analysis project Ga0209353, IMG submission 187561) | Freshwater lake microbial communities from Lake Michigan, USA - Sp13.BD.MM15.SD (SPAdes) (version 2) | ecosystem: Environmental > Aquatic > Freshwater > Lake | place: Lake Michigan... | reverse complement strand
TAACAAGAACAATTGATCTGCAAGACTCAAACTTTGCGCAAAACCTGCTGCAAAGTCTCTTGTACGACTGAACAAATGGGGTTGAAATATGGCTGTTATTTTCTTGTTTGGATAAAGCGCTTTTACCGACAATAAACAAGCTTCAATCTCTGTTGGATGATGTGCATAGTCGTCGATATAAACCGTTTTTTCAGATTTATAAATAAACTCAAACCTACGTTTCACCCCTTTGAAACTTTCAACTCCTGCTTTAATTTTATCTACCGGCACCCTTAAATGTTTTGCAACGGTCATGGCTGCTAAAGCATTTTCAACATTATGAAAGCCTGGCATATTCAAGGTAATGTCTCTGATTATTAAATGAGACGACACATAATCGAAAGTAAAACAAGCATCACCTGGACGAACATTCATGGCGAATATTTCACCTTCACCAATCCCGTAATTTACTTTACTCACCTGATCAGGGAATGTCAATGTCAAACCTTTTTTATAAATCAGTTTTCCGCCTTTTTGGATTTGGCCAACAAACTGGTTAAAGCTATCCATCAAGGAAAGATGGTTACCATAAATATCCAAATGATCGGCATCGGTTGAAGTCACCACTGCTATGCTTGGGTATAATGTCAGGAAGGAACGGTCATATTCATCTGCTTCCACCACTGCAATGCCATCTTTGGCACCAATCAATAAATTCGAATTGTAATTAGCGGTAATTCCTCCCAAGAAAGCGCTAATTTCCAAGCCACTGTGTTTTAAAATATGGGCAGTCATGGAAGAGGTTGTTGTTTTGCCATGTGTTCCGGCAATGGCAACAGTAGTCATTCCTTCAGTCAATAAACCCAATACTTGGGCACGTTTCATCATCGTGAATTCTTCTGCACGGAAATGAATCAACTCAATATTGTTATGAGGAATGGCGGGAGTATATACCACCAAGGTCTCCTCTTTTTTGTAAAAATGCGTTGGTATTCTTCCCACCTGATCGTCATAATGAATATCAATGCCTTCAGCTACCAGCGCTTCCGTTAATGGAGAAGAGGTTTTATCGTAACCGCCCACATTGTAACCATTGGCGTTAAACCACCTGGCCAATGCACTCATTCCGATGCCCCCAATTCCTAGGAAATAGATATTTTTACTTTTGTTGATCACTTTTTATAAATTTTGAATTTTGAATTTTAAATTTTGAATTAATTTAAAATTTAAAATTTATCATTAAGAATTCAGTTTGATAACTTCTTTAGCAATTACTTCCGCCGCATCCGGTTTTGCCAAGGCAGCGATATTCGTTTTTAATACATTTTGTTTTGCTTCATCAGCCAATAAGGCCAACACAGTATCTACCAATGTTGCTCTCGCATCCACATCTTTTACCAAAATGGCTGCATTGATACTTGAAAGTGCTTCAGCATTTTTGGTTTGGTGGTCTTCAGCTACATTAGGAGAAGGCACCAAAATGCAAGGTTTTTCTGCTGTACACAATTCAGTGATTGACAATGCTCCAGCCCTGGAAATCACTACATCGGCAACACCGTAAGCCAGGTCCATTTTACCAATAAACTCATATACTTTTGCATCACCCCAACCATTGCTTCTAGAACCAGCTGCGGCTAATTTTTCTGCTGTCGTAAAATAAGATTTACCTGTTTGCCAGATCAATTGGTAACCTGCCTGGCGAATTTTTTCTAATCCTTCAGCAATACTTTCATTGATCGTTCTTGCTCCAAGACTTCCTCCAATTACCAAAATCGTTTTGCGGTCTGCCGCCAATTTGAATTCAAACAGGCCTGGTAATTTCAAAAGTGAAGCAGAGATAATCTCTTTTCTTACCGGATTACCGGTATAGACCAACTTATTTGCAGGGAAATATTTTTCCATTCCTTCATAAGCCACACATATCTTTTTGGCTCTTTTGGCCAATAATTTATTGGTTAAACCGGCATAAGAATTTTGTTCCTGAATCAATGCCGGAACGCCAGCAGCAGTTGCCGCCCATAACATAGGACCACTTGCATATCCACCCACTCCAACCGCAACATCTGGTTTAAAACCTTTTACAATTGCTCTTGCTTTCCACAAACTATTGATCAATTTAAATGGGAAAGAAAGATTTTTAACAATACTTCCGATACTCAATCCCCTTTGAAGTCCTGCAATGGGCAAACCGATAATGTCATATCCAGCTTGTGGTACCTTTTGCATTTCCATCCTGTCTTCCGCACCAACAAACAAAAACTCCGCCTCAGGCACCAAAGCTTTGATCGCGTTTGCGATTGCTATTGCAGGGTAAATATGCCCCCCTGTTCCGCCTCCTGAAATTAGTACTTTCATTTGTTTTTTGTTTTCGAGTTTTCGGTTTTCGAGTTTACTTGTTTATGGTTCGAATTATTAAACCGTAAACTTGTCAACGGAGAACATGAAAACTCCTATTCTCTTATTTTCTTCATTAATACAGTTAGCATTATTTTTATCTCCACCACTTCCTTTTCCAAAACCATATAAGTTTCAGACTTTAAATATTCTAACTCAGTACACAAACACAACAAGTATTCAGTTTCTTGTGCTGATGCAAAAGCTATTTGCATAAAGTAAGCTTTATCTAACTTTGTTCTTCTGCCACAACCTTCAGCGATATTAATTGCCACTGAAGAACTGGCTCTTCTAATCTGGTTTGTCAAAGCATATACTTCCTCTTTTGGAAATACTTTAGTCTCTTTATAAACACTAAGCGTTAGTTTATGAGCTTTGCTCCAAACCATTAACTTTTTGTAATCCTGCATATTAAAAATTAAAAAACTGAAAACTTGAAAACCGAAAACTTGAAAACGCTAAACTAAGCAACCGCAACTTCTTCCCTATCTCCTCTACTCACACTCAATATTATTCCTAATGAAACCCCTGTAAACAACAAGGATGTTCCTCCCATACTCAACATCGGTAAGGGTAATCCTGTAATCGGACCCAAACCAACGGCAACGCCCATGTTGATCATCGCTTGAATTACCAAACTGAAACTGAGACCTGCAGAGAGTAATCCACCAAATGCTTTTTCACTATTGGCCACTGTAATCATTCCTCGATAGAGGATAACCAAATACAACATCAAAACTACTACCCCACCAACTATTCCATATTCTTCAATGATAATGGCATAAATAAAATCTGAATAAGGATGCGGAAGCACATTTTTTTGCGTACTATTTCCTGGACCTTTTCCCAACACCCCACCTGTAGCAATGGCGATATAAGATTGCTCAGCCTGAAAAGGAACTGCTGTCGGATGCGTAAATGCTTTTACCCTTGAAATGGCCGTTCCTAACCTTTGACCCACAGCCAAGGCTACCGTTAAACTCAACAATCCAATCACCACCAACATCATCAAGTATTTCATTGGCACCCTTCCTATAAACATCAACAGCATACAAGTGGCAAAGAGCATCAAGGCGGTAGATAAATTGGTCAATGCAATGGCACAACAAATGGTACCAACCCAACCTAAAACAGGAAGCAAGGTTTCTTTAAAATCGTCAATATTTTGTTGTCTTTTGGCCAACATACTTGCAAGGCTTGTAATCAAAGCAAATTTTGCTAAATCTGATGGTTGAAACGACTGGTTAATAATTGGGATTGTAAACCAACGAGACGCTTCATTGATGCTTGAACCAAATTTCCAGGTATAAATTAAGATAGGTAAAGATGCCAATAAAGCAATTCTTGAAATTTTAGCATATTGTCTGTAATCTACTTTATGGGCTAACCACATCGTTCCTAGACACAAAAACATAAACATACTGTGTTTGAATAAATAATGCTCCGTATTGCCGTGCATCATTTTATAGGCCAAAGTTCCGGTGGCACTGTACACAACAGCGATGGAAATCAAAGACAAAGCAAGCACCACGAACCAAATTACCGGATCGCCCTTGAGGTTGTCTTTAAGCCATATTTTGCTGTCTGTTAACATCTTTAGTTTTCGAGTTTTCGGTTTTCAGTTTTCGGTTTGTTAGCTACATTTAAACTTGAAGACTGTAAACCGTGAACTCTTGACTTGAATTTATCGCCTCTATCTTCATAATTTTTGAACAAATCGAAACTTGCACAAGCTGGAGAAAGCAATACCACCTCTCCGATTTCAGCATTTTCAAAAGCGGCATTCACAGCATCTTCCAAATTGTCTGTAGAAATAATGTTGTCTATTACTTCCAGAAAATAATCCTCCAAAGGCGAATTGTCTTTTCCCATGCAAATCAACAATTTCACTTTATCTTTCACCAATTGTTTAATTTGGCTATAGTCGTTTCCTTTGTCCACGCCACCAGCTATCCAAATCACAGGTTTTGTCATGGCATCAAGCGCATAAAACACCGAATCAACATTGGTAGCTTTTGAATCATTGATGTAAGTCACCCCATTGATTTCTGCAACTTGCTCTAACCTGTGTGCTACATTTTGAAAGTCAGACAGCAATTCCTGGTAATCAAATTGGGTCGTGATGCCTGACAAATTCTTGATGGCTTCTGTACCCAACACTGCCGCCATGATATTGGCAATGTTATGTTTTCCTTGAAGTGGCAGTTTATTTACTGACAATTCAAAAGCATTGTCACCTACTTTAAATTTGATCTCATCACCATTTAAGAATGCTCCCAGTGGTACTTTTCTTACCAAAGAAATTTCCAATAAGTTGGCATCTACTTTATACAATGGCAAAAGCTTCGCAACGATTTCATTATCAACATGTGTAATGAAATAATCATTAGCGGTTTGATTTTGAATGATTCTAAATTTTGATGCGCTATAGTTTTCAATTTTATAATCATACCTGTCCAAGTGATCTGGAGTGATATTTAACAACATCCCAACATCAGCTTTGAATTGGTATAAATTGTCTAATTGAAAACTACTTGTTTCCAATACAAAATAATCAAAAGTGTCATTGATTACTTGTTTGGCCATACTATCACCAATATTTCCACCTAAACCAACATTGAATCCTGCTTTTTTCAGCAAATGATAGGTCAATAAAGTAGTGGTAGTTTTTCCGTTGCTACCTGTAATGGCAATGATTTTGGCCTTGGTATACCTTGAAGCCAATTCAATTTCAGAAATAATTGGTGTGCCTTTTTCTATTAATTGCTTTATTAATGGCGCTTTGTCAGGAATACCCGGACTTTTCACCACTTCATCTGCATTGAGAATAAGTGCTTCTGTGTGTTGCCCTTCTTCAAATGCAATGTTGTTATCGACCAAAATAGTTTTATACTTATCGGCAATAGCAGCCATGTCAGATACAAACACATCATAGCCTTTTGCATTGGCCAATAGTGCTGCGCCTGTTCCGCTTTCTCCTGCTCCTAGTATGACTATTCTTTTCATATTTTTTGGTACTGAGTCTTGGGTACTGAGTACTGAGAATTAGCGTGTATTCGCTGTACTCAAGACTCTGTACTAATTGTGTCTCTTTAGTAATTAGGATATAGGGTCTCTGTACTCAGTACCCTGTACTCCATACTTATCTCATTTTCAAAGTGGCAATCGTCAGCAAAGCCAACATAATTCCTACAATCCAAAACCTGGTTACAATTTTGGCTTCGTGATAACCTGATTTTTGGTAATGGTGGTGAAGTGGCGCCATTTTAAAGATACGCCTTCCTTCTCCGTATTTCTTTTTGGTATATTTAAAATAAGATACCTGTAACATCACCGATAAGTTCTCAATCAAAAACACCCCACACAACACTGGAATTAACAATTCTTTACGAATAATCAAAGCCAAAACGGCAATGGTTCCTCCCAAAGAAAGACTTCCGGTGTCGCCCATAAATACTTGGGCAGGGAATGAATTGTACCACAAAAAGCCAACACATGCACCAACGAAAGCCGAACAAAATATTACCAATTCTCCTGAATTGGGAATAAACATGATATTCAGGTAATCAGCAAAAATGGTATTTCCTGATACATAAGCCAACACCGCCAAAGTAATCCCAATAATCGCTGAAGTTCCTGCTGCCAAACCATCAATTCCATCAGTAATATTGGCACCATTTGACACTGCAGTAATGATAAATATTACCATCAACACGTATACATAACACGTATAATCCTCCCCTAGAATATTGGCATAATCAAACTCATTGTCTTTTAAAAATGGAATAGTAGTAATGGTTGAAGTAACATCCACATGTTTGTCGGATACATGCGTGGTAGTACTGATCCCTAATCCCAATTCATATTCACGAACCACTACATGTTCATTAAAATACAACGTTAAACCAACCACCAAACCCAAAACCACCTGACCAACAATTTTGAATTTACCTTGTAACCCTTCTTTATTTTTCTTGAATACTTTGATATAATCGTCCAAAAAGCCAATCAAACCCAACCAAAGCACCGTAACCAACATCAGGATAATGTAGGTATTCATGACTTTGGCAAACAATAAAGTTGGAATCACCACCGATGCAATGATGATTAAACCACCCATCGTTGGCGTGCCTTTTTTCTCTGCCTGACCTTCTAAACCCAATTCTCTAATCGTTTCTCCAACTTGTTTTTTACGGAGAAATTCAATTAATTTCCCGCCAAAAACTGCCCCAATCAACAAAGAAAGCATCACCGCCAATACCGCTCTAAAAGAGATATAGTGAAACATCCCTGCTCCAGCGAGGTCAAATTTTTTGTCGAGGTATTGGAATAAGTAGTAGAGCATATTTTTTTAAGTGTTGGGTGTTGAGCGTCTATTTTAGTGTTGAGTTTTGAGTGTTTAAGGTTTAGTAGCTTCGCTTATACTAAACATTCATCACTTAACATTCATTACTAAATACTCTTCACTTATTCGATTCTTGTTTTGTTTTATTAGTTTTAATAACAATTAATTAAAATGAGCCTATGATTTATAATGAGGTTTACTAAACACTAAGCATTCATAACTCATCACTTATTAAGGTTTTCTTGTGTTGTTTTCACTATTGATGTTAACATTTTTATCAATTCATTAATTTTATCCAATTCAATGCTAACATCTAATTCAACCAATTTACTTTCATTTAATAACCTAAGCCAATAAAGTGTTTCTCTCGCTTCTTTAGACGCAATTGACATTTTATGAGCAAATTCTTTCTTACTTATTCCCGCATTTGCTTCTTCAATATTCGCCCCTACACTTGTTCCACTCTTAAGCAATTGTTTAGAAATTACATATTCCTTTTCAATTATTAATTTTTTATACAAATCAATTATCAGCAAAGAGAACTTAAAACTTTTATCTTTTACATTCATAAAAACTGATAATTAAAAATATTAAAAACTAAAATTTTACTCCAACGAACTACTTTAACATTGGCAAATACTAACAACTCATCACTCAACACTCAACACTCGCATTAGCTCTTCCTTGTCATCAAAGTGATGTTTAACCCCTTTTATTTCCTGATAATGCTCATGTCCTTTTCCAGCAAGTAGAATAATATCGTTTTCAGCAGCCAGCATACAAGCCGTTTTGATTGCTTCTCTTCTGTCAAGAATCGAGAGTACTTTTCTTGTATTTTGGAAACTAACCCCTTTTTGCATTTCAGCCAATATGGCTTCAGGTTCTTCGTTTCTAGGATTATCACTGGTAAAAATAACCTTGTCGCTGTACTTACAAGCAATTTCTGCCATGATAGGACGCTTAGCGGCATCCCGGTTTCCACCACATCCAACTACCGTAATTACTTTGCCTTCTCCTTTTAAATCAGCAATCGTAGTGAGTACATTTTCCAAAGCATCAGGCGTATGTGCATAATCTACAATTCCAGTAATATGATTTTTTGAAACCACCTGTTCAAACCTGCCCTTAGCAGTATCCAATCCAGACAATTCAGTCAATACATCGTCTTCATTTTCACCTAGTAAAATGGCTGTAGCATATACGCCAAGTAGGTTATAGGCATTGAAACTCCCAATCAACCTGAACCAAACTTCTTTATTTTGTACTTCCAATTGCAAACCTTGAAGCGTATTGGCCATCAATTTTGCTTTGAAATTGGCAATGGTTTTTAGTGCGAAGGAATATTTTGTAGCCTGCGTGTTTTGCAACATGATTCTACCATTTTTGTCATCATAGTTGACAAGGGCAAAAGCTGAAGCAGGCAATTGGTCAAATAATTTTTTCTTTGCTTTGATGTAATTGTCAAATGTCACATGGTAATCTAGGTGGTCATGGGTAATATTGGTAAATACCGCTCCAGCAAACTCAATTCCAGCAATTCGTGCTTGTTCGATGGCGTGAGAACTTACTTCCATAAAACAATAGTGACAACCGGCAGACACCATTTTGGCCATCAATTCCTGACAAGCCACTGCATCTGGCGTGGTATGAGTTGCCGGTAAAACCGTTTCATTGATCTGGTTTTGAACCGTGGATAACATTCCCACATCATAACCTAACTTTCTGAACAGGTGGTGTAATAAAGTAACATTGGTTGTTTTGCCATTGGTACCGGTTACGCCAACCACTTTCATCTTGCGAGAAGGGTTTCCAAAAAAATTAGCGGCCATTAAACCCATGGCAACATTTGAATTTTCAACCTGTAAATACGTAATTCCCTCTTTTGTAGCAGAAGGCATTTGTTCTAACAAAATCACCTTTGCTCCTAATTCAATCGCCTTATCAATAAATTGATGACCATCTACAGTAGTTCCTTTAGAAGCCACAAAGACGGCACCCTCATTGACTTTTCTTGAATCAAAAACAATCGCATTAACCTCCACAGCGGTATTCCCCACTGTTTGAATTAATCCTACTCCGGTCAATATGTTTTCTAAATTTTTCAGTTAATTATATATTATTTGGTCTTATTTTTTTCACTGCATTTAAAATTTAAAATTCAAAATTTAAATTATTAAACACTCATCACTCAACATTCAACACTATTGTGATTCCATTTCCTTTAATGGCCAGTTGACCTGCTGCAATGGATTGAGAAACCACTTTTCCGGTTCCGACTACAGCTACCCTCAATCCATTATTTTCAAGTAAGTAAAGCGCATCTCTCACGCTCATGCCTTTTACATTTGGTACAGTACCATCCCTTTCCTCTCTATTTTTCCAGCCAATGTATTTAGGTTTATTATCGGCTTCAACCCATTCATCCTGGTCAGTTCCATGATTTGAAATACCCAATTGGTTACAAATCAATTTCAAATCTTCGGCATATCCGGGCTTTAATTTGGGTAAAGTTACATTGCGAGCTAATAGCGTTTTATTTGTTTTTAATACTTTGTGCATTTCAGGATCCTGCGCATAAATCTTATCTGCAATTTCCTTGAACACAGGAGCTGAAACATCTCCTCCATACAGTTGGAACCCCTTTGGACTATCAATTACTACAATACAACTGTACTTAGGTTTTTCAGCAGGGAAATAACCGGCAAAAGAAGTATAATAGTTTTTGGTATAAATTCCGTTTTTAATTTTTTGAGCGGTACCTGTTTTCCCTGCAATTTTATAATCAGGGTTTTTAATGTTTTGTGCCGTACCTTCTTCCACTACAGCTTCTAAGAGTACTTTTACTTTTTTCAAAGTTTTGTCTGAACAAATCTTTTCTTCCAATACTTTGGCATGGTACTGTTCTAATATTTTATCTGCCCTGTTGGTATTTTTTACAATAATTGGAACAATCATTTTCCCATTATTCGCCACAGCATTGTACAAACTCAGGATATGTAAAGGAGAAATTTTCATCTCATATCCAATGGACATCCAAGGCATGGTAACACCGCTCCAGGTCGTATCTTTTGGATTTTTAATGTATGGAATTGCTTCTCCCTGCATTTGAAAACCAAGAGGCTGGTCAAGTTTCATTTGTTTGATATACTCAATATATTTTTCTGGTGTTGACCTAAAGTGATCAAAAACCATTTTCGAAACGCCCACATTAGACGATTTGGCAAATGCCTGTTTGACAGATATTTTCCCATAACCTCCTGGTTTAGAGTCCGTCATTACCTGGTCATAAAATTGAAACTTTCCATTTCCAGTATTGATCATTTGTTCCAATTCCAAATCAGAATCTTCAAACAAAGCAATCATGGAGGCCAGTTTGAAAGTTGAACCAGGATCAGTAAGACTCGCTACCGCATAATTATAATTTTCACTATAGCTACTGTCTCTGTTCATTCCAAGATTAGCAATGGCTTTAATTTCCCCCGATTTTACCTCCATCAACACCACACAACCATAATCTGCTCTGTGTTTTCGTAAATGTTTTTCAAGAGCAGCTTCTGCTACATCCTGTAAATTGATATCTATCGTCGTTTGGATGTCATATCCTTGCTCCGGTTGCAGTTCAGACTCATTGTGCATTGGCTTCCAGGCACCAGCTATTTTTGTAAAAATAGCTTCTCCATCTTTCCCTGCCAATTGGCTATTGAAACTGTATTCCAAACCAGCACCTCTATAATCTTCATTTACAAAACCTATTGTTCTGAATGCCAATTCAGAAAATGGCCTATAACGCCTGTCCATTTTTTCAAATATTACTCCCCCTTTTCTTCCAACCCTTACAATTGGCCAGGAAGTCATGGCTTTTTTTACCTGATAATTAATCATTTGACGTGTCAAAACAAGGTAGCGTTTACCTTTTGCACGTGCATTTTTGATTTTGATCAGGTATTCTTTTTTGCTTTTGTCAGGAAATTGTCTTGATAGTAAATAAGCCAATGAATCTACTCCTGCATGAAATACGCTAGGGGCTGCCACTGTAGGGTCTATTGCTATCCTGTAAAATGGCAATGAAGTTGCCAACAAACTGCCATTGTCAGAATAAATATTGCCACGGGTCGCTTTTACTTTCATGGCCCTGATGCCATTTTTTTGCGCTATTTTTTCCCATTGTTTTCCTTCAACAAACTGAATTACCCATATTTTCCATACGATAAGCATAGAAAACACAAAGACAAGCAAAAAAGCTATCCTAGCACGGAGTAATATAGATTTCTTAATATTATTCACCCGTTGGTAATTCTATTTCGTTTTCCTTAATTTCAATGGTATAAGGTGGTTCCGCACTTTCAAATAAGCCCATTGGTTCCACATTTTTAGCCACTTCTGATTGCTTGCTCGCAAACATATAGTCAGACTTTAATGTGGTATAATCAGCCCTAAGGTCTTCTACCTCAGTTTTTGTTTTGGCAATATCCCTTACCGTTTTGTCAGCATAATGACTATTGGCAATGTAAAATATAGCGATCATGGACACATACAAAATGTATGGGAAATACTCCACGGGAACACCTTCCTTGAAAACAGCATCCATTTTCAGTTTTTTCTCTATCAATTTAAAGATGGAGAAACCTGAAGTCACAGAGGCAGACTTTTTCTTTTCTGGTTTTGGATCCGACTTGAATGTATTTATGGCCACTTTTTTTTAGTTATGAGTGTTGAGTGTTGAATGTTTAGTAGCTTCGCTCATTCTTTACTCTCCACTAATATTATTTTTTTCACTATTTGATTACACTAATGAGTTATGAGTGTTGAGTGTTGAATGTTTAGTAGCTTCGCTCATTCAAAACTCAACACTATTTGATTACTCAACACTAAGCACTCACAACTCAACACTAAGCACTCACAACTTCCTCGCTATTCTCAATTTTGCACTTCTTGCTCTATTGTTTCTCAATACTTCTTCTTCAGAAGCTTCGATTAATTTCCTGTTTACTGCTTCAAAAGGTTTGATTTCATTTCCGTAAAAATCTTTTTCTACATCTCCATGAAATTTCCCCTTTTGGATAAAGTTTTTTACCAACCGGTCTTCTAAAGAATGGTAGGACATTACTACCAATACACCTCCAGGTTTTATGACATCGGTTGTACCCATGAGCATTTCTTCCAGGGTCTTCAATTCGTCGTTGACTTCTATGCGCAACGCCTGAAACATTTGCGCATAATATTTACTCTCCTCCCCTTTCTTCACCAATGCCCTTACAGCATCTTTAAGTTCGTAAACCGTAGAAAGCGGTTTACTTGCCCTTGCCCTTACCACTTGTGCGGCCAAGCTTTTGGCATTTTTAATTTCGCCATACATCCCAAATAGTCTGTGCAAATCATGCTCAGAGTACTCGTTCACTATATTTTTAGCCGTGATAGAACCCATCTGGTTCATCCTCATATCCAATTCAGCATCAAACCTGATTGAAAACCCCCTGTCGGGAGTATCAATTTGGTGAGAAGAAATTCCCAAATCTGCCAAAATTCCATCTACCTGCGTTACACCATGCAGTCTTAAATATTTTTTTAAATACCTAAAATTGGCTTCAATCAAAGTAAATGCAGGATGATTCATTTTATCCGCATTGGCTTTGGCATCTTGGTCTTGGTCAAAACCATACAATTTACCTGTAGTCAGTTTATCAAGTATTGCTTTGCTATGGCCTCCACCACCAAATGTCACATCAACATAAATCCCTGCTGGATTTATCTCTAAACCATCTATGCATTCTTTCAACATCACGGGAACATGGTAAGCTTGTTCCATTAGGCTTGTTGATTTTTTGTACCAAGATGTTTTTGAAGCATTTCTGCCAATTGTTTTGGGTCTTTAATTAAGTAAGCATCATAAATCTCCGGATTCCAAAGTTCTAATCGATTGCCTAGTCCTACTAATATTGCCTCTTTGGTTATGCCTGCATGTTCCAACATTCTTTTTGAAATCAGGAACCTTCCCATATTGTCTAAATCAACTTCTGTATTTCCTCTCAAAAAATTTCTTTGGACCATCGCAGTATTTTCATCAAATTCATTTAAAGAAGATATTTTCTCTGCAATTTTTTCCCACTCTGGAATTGTATAAATCAATAAACAAGGGTCAGTACTTTTTTGAATTACCAACTCGGCATGATGATTTTCAGGCAAACGCACTTTTACACGCGAAGGCAAGAGCATTCTGCCTTTCGTATCTACAGTACATTCATATTCTCCTGAAAAATAAGCCATTACAATAGTTTATAATTAAACCAAACGGTTTTATGTACCGCTTTCTACAAATATAAAAAATCCGCATTTAAATCCCACCACTTTTTACCATTTTCTCCCACTTTTTTTCACAATCATCAAAAATTGTCTAAAAATCTGAATTTACTTACATAATTAATTTAAAATACAAAAAACAATAAAATAGATTATACTGATTTTTAGTAACTTAATAATATATATTAAAAGCTATTCTTTCATTAAGACAACACAAAAGTTTAATAGTCAATATATTAAATTAAAAAAATTATAAACGTATAAAATGCGACAAAAAATTGTACTATTCAAATATTTCAAAGCATCAAAATGGATCATTTTAATGGGAAATAAGCTTGAGAAGATGCTCTAAAAAAACTGCCACCATTAGACTGATTTTGGGCATTGGTAAATCAATAAATAACTGTATGAAAAAGCAGTAATCCATACCTGAAATTGTTACCCGAAAAAAATCATCAAGTACTAAAATTCAAAATCATTTGAACATAAAAACATTAAAATTGTTTACACTTTTTGAGGCAAAAGCACCTTATTATTAAGGTAATGATTCAATTCTTTTTTAAAGAAGCTTTCAAATCAGTTTTAAATAATGAAATTGCAGGTATAAACATTTAGTGTTACATGAAATTCAATTTACAATCAGAATATGCTCCAGCAGGAGACCAGCCAACAGCTATTCAGAAACTCGTAAAAGGGCTTAATAATGGCGATCAGGCACAAACATTATTAGGAGTAACCGGATCTGGTAAAACATTTACCATGGCCAATGTGATTCAGGAAGTGCAAAGACCCACCTTAATTTTAAGTCATAACAAAACCCTGGCGGCACAACTTTATGGGGAAATGAAAAGTTTTTTCCCTGACAATTGTGTGGAGTATTTTATTTCTTACTACGATTATTACCAACCTGAAGCCTATATCGCCTCCAGCAACTTATATATAGAAAAAGATTTGTCTATCAATTCTGAAATTGAAAAACTCAGGTTAAGGGCAACAGCTTCCTTGGTATCAGGAAGACGAGATATTGTCATCGTTGCTTCTGTATCTTGTATTTACGGTATTGGAAACCCAGCAGATTTCAGTAAAAGTGTGGTAAAAGTTACCAAAGGCGAAGCATTAAACAGAAGTCAATTTTTATTTTCTTTGGTAGATATTTTATACAACAGAACTACCGCAGATTTCAGTAGAGGTACTTTTAGGGTAAAAGGTGATACCGTAGATATCTTTCCGGCTTATGCCGATTTTGCTTTTAGAATATTATTTTGGGGAGATGAAGTAGAAGAAATTCAAACCATAGATCCTGAAACTGGAAAAAAAGTATCCAACGAATCTATCATCACCATATTTCCAGCAAACCTTTTTGTAACCGGAAAAGAAACCCTTAACGAAGCCATTCATGAAATTCAGGATGAAATGGTGGCTCAAATTCGTGCTTTTGAAGCTGATGGAAGGGTTGAAGAGGCTAAGCGCATCAAAGACAGGACAGAGTACGACATTGAAATGATGCGCGAACTTGGCTATTGCTCAGGGATAGAAAACTATTCCAGGTACTTTGACAAAAGAGCGCCTGGTACACGCCCATTTTGTTTGATTGATTATTTCCCTGATGATTTTTTAATGATTGTAGATGAAAGTCATGTTACCATGCCACAAATCAAAGCCATGTGGGGCGGTGACCGTTCTAGAAAAGTAAGTTTGGTGGATTATGGATTCCGTTTACCCTCAGCACTAGACAATAGGCCATTGACTTACAACGAGTTTGAGAACGTTATTGGACAAACAATTTTTGTAAGTGCCACACCAGCTGACTATGAATTACAAAAATCTGATGGGGTTGTTGTAGAACAGATTATTCGTCCTACTGGATTGTTAGATCCAGAAATTGAAGTAAAACCAAGTACTTACCAAATTGATGATTTGTTAGAAGAAGTAGAGGCCAGGGTTAAAGTCAATGAGCGTGTACTGATCACCACATTAACAAAAAGAATGGCAGAAGAACTTTCCAAATATTTAGACAAAGCAAACATCAAAGCCCGTTTTTTACACTCTGAAATAAAAACGATGGAGCGGGTGGAAATATTAAAGGAATTAAGAATGGGGGTTTTTGATGTGTTGGTAGGTGTAAATTTATTGCGTGAAGGATTAGATTTACCAGAAGTATCCTTGGTCGTCATTATGGATGCAGACAAAGAGGGTTTCTTAAGAGATAAACGGTCACTCATACAAACTATTGGTAGGGCGGCGAGAAATCAAAACGGAAAAGTAATCATGTATGCTGATAAAATCACCAACTCGATGGCCATTGCAATTGAAGCCACAGCAGAAAGACGACAAAAACAAATTGCTTATAACATCGCTCATCATATCACTCCGACAACCGTAAGAAAATCTATTGATGAATTGAGTGTATCTGGAACAAAACAAAATGGTGGTTATGACGAGTATGTACCATTGGCACAAGCGGCAGATCCTTTGATGGAGTACCTCAATAAAACGCAATTGGAAAAATTAGCAAATCAAACCCGTAAACAAATGGAAAAAGCAGCTAAAGAATTAAATTTCCTTGAGGCTGCACGATTGAGAGATGAATTGGCAAGTATCAACGCAAAACTAGCAACTACTAACAACTAGTTTTGCATCAGTTGAAATTCACAATTTAATATATTGCTGAAATTTTCTCCTGTATCGCGCATTTCTTCGTCTTCTTGGTCATAATACCAATTGATATTGACCTTTTTACCCGATTTGGATAAATTCGAAAACATCTCTAACAAATCAAACAAGCATTTTACCGAACTGGTATTAAAATACCTTATTTTCATGTTAAAATTGGTGACTTCATTTGGATTTTGTAAGTACTCATTAATCCAATTAAAAATAGGTTCATAAAAAACAAAAGTGTCTTCTGAATAAGACATTCCAGCAAGTTCAACCGTACCTAAATCACCATCACAAAATACCAGAGGTGTTTTTGAAGTAGCTACTATATTTAAAGGTTTCATAGTTAATACATTAAATTGCAAACAAGCAACACTTTTTTTCGAGGACACTGTTAGATTTTTTTCTTACGCTACCATATTTTATCTTATTATTCTTAGCACCTGTTAATTTGTACCATTGTACCCTATTTGATAGCATTGCATTATTTGTATTCAAATTAATGATTTGTCTTTGATGCTTTCAAATAATCATTCATTCTAATACTGGTTCATTAAAAGAAGCACAATATTAGGAATAAGACATGTGAGAAGAGGCAATTACACCTAGTCATAGATGTAAATCTCTTGAATATTGATGATTAGTTTTGAAAATATCACCTCATTGCACCATTTTTAACCCATTATACTGGAAGCAGGTTAAACGGAAAATCAAGTATGGTACTGTAGTTTTCGCCAGACTCTAGCATTTCATCATCTGATTCATCATAGTACCAATTCACGTTCAATATTTTACCTTCTTCATTCAATACCAACAATTTATCTAATATATCTAAAATACATTTAGCTGAACTTGTATTGTAATATTTTAAATTAAAATTCATCACCGTTTCCTCTTGAGGATTGGCAACATAGTGAGAAAGCCATTCAAAAATAGGTGTAAAAAAACCCATTGCATTCTCACTACATGACATTCCGGAAATGTTTAAAATACCAGTAGAATTGTCTAAATCAACACTTGGTGTTTTTTTTGTTGCTTCTATAATTAACCTATCCATAATTATTTTTTTATTTTTCAACACATACATTAATACTAAAAAATGAATAATTGTCATCTACAAATTCAAATGTAAATTCCAACTTATTGTTTGTTTTCAATAAAATATCAACAAATCCTAACCCTGCACCGCCTTGTTTGCTGTAACTCTTATTGGTTAATATTTTATTGTAAACACTTCTTAATTCTTCTCTGGTATAGCAATTAATTTCATTCAACCAATTAGAAAGTGATTCGACTTTATCATTTGCAACAAAATTAGCAGTCGCAATGTAATAACCTTTGGCATCCGTTTTTATTATAAATGAAGCAGCAGATTTATCGTATTCGCCTGAATGACTGTCATCATGGTTAAGACACTCTACCTGTTTACATAAATTTTGTAGACATTCCACCAGCACCAAATACACTTTCCTTCTTATCCCTGGATTTGCTTCAAATGTTTCTAATTTTGCATGTGTCGAAGCAAGTACATGGTCAACCAAATCGATATCTATTATTCCCCGAAAGGAAAATACCGCATCGGTACTTCCAACCATTTTTTTATGGGCTTCTAGTGTGATTTTTTCCATACAAAAAATTCGTTAATTACAATTCCGTTAGAAAGGTTGATACGTCATCAATACTATAAAGTTTCGATGCAGGGATGATTTAAAATTAGTGAGGGATACTATTATGATCAAGTGCCCCAACATTGGGGCACTTGATAAACTAAAACATATATTGGTCTGCAGCAATCAGCGACGAAGCAATCCTTCTTCTTGCCTCCTTGGTATTGTATGGGGTAGCTTTTGTGAAACGTTTTAAGCCCATCAACATCATTTTTAACTCATCGCCTTCAGCCATGGCAACGATGGCATTTTTACCTGAGGTATTGACACGATCTACGGCATCATTAAGATAGGTTTTGGCTAAATCAATTTGGAGCGCTACGGCCGTTTCACCTTTCAAAGAAGCCAGTTTTTCGGTACGCAATAAAGCAGATTCCGCCATGTAAATATTGATGGTCATGTCGGCCAAATTCATTAAAATTTCCTGTTCTTGGGACAATTTTTGTTGGAATTTTTGTGCTGCAGCACCAGCCGTCATGATGGCTGCTTTTTTAAGATTTTGCAACACTTTCTTTTCTGCCGCTAAAAACCCTTGGTCTTCTTCCCCAAATTCAGGAATACCCATGAGCTCTTTTTGAACCGCCATGGCCGCAGAGAACAAATCAATCTCGCCCTTCATGGCTTTTTTCATGTACATGTCTAAAACCAACATCCTGTTGATTTCATTGGTACCTTCAAATATCCTGTTGATACGAGAATCTCTGTACGACCTGTCCATAGGATAATCGGCAGAGAAACCATAACCGCCATAAATTTGTACCCCTTCATCAGAGACATAATCCAAGGTTTCAGAACCGGCTACTTTCAATATAGCACATTCTATGGCAAAATCTTGTGCCGCGCCAAGCAAAGCTTCGGCTTCTGTTTTGCCTGCCGCCTTCAATAATTCTTCCGCATGGTGAATAGCCATTCCGGCACGGTACAAGGATGATTCTGTCGCATAAATACGTACAGCCATTTCCGCTAATTTGTGTTGAATGGCACCAAAATTGGCAATAGGCATTTTAAATTGTTGACGCTCTTTGGCATATTGAATTGCCAAGGTATTGACTCTTTTAGAAGCCCCTAAAGCCGCAGCAGCCAATTTAATTCTCCCAATATTTAAAATATTAAAAGCAATCAAATGCCCTTTTCCAATTTCTCCTAATATATTTTCAACAGGTACTTCGCAATCAGAGAAAAACACCTGACGTGTAGAAGACCCTTTGATACCCATTTTATGCTCTTCGTTGCCAAGACTTAAACCGGGCGTGCCTTTGTCGACTATAAATCCGGTAAATTTATCGCCGTCAATTTGAGCAAACACCACAAAAACATCTGCGAAGCCAGCATTGGTAATCCACATTTTTTGACCGTTGATGCTATAATGTTTGCCATCGGCACTCAACACGGCTTTTGTTTTAGCGGACAAGGCATCCGAACCAGAACCAGGTTCTGTTAGGCAATAACTGGCCTTCAGTTCACCACTACCTAATTTTGGAATATATTTTTGTTTTTGTGCTTCAGTACCAAAATACAAAATCGGCAAGGTGCCAATACCAGTATGCGCCGACAAAGCCACGGCAAAAGAATGGCCTTTACCCAATTCCTCGGTAATTAACAAAGACGTGTTAAAATCTTTGCCAAAACCACCATAGGCTTCGGGTAATGACACCGACAACAAGCCCAATTCGCCCGCTTTGTCTAATAATTTTTGCATCAAACCATCTTCCTGCGCATCAATGCGATCGAGGTGTGGTAAAATCTCCGTATTCAAGAAATCACGACACATTTGCAACATCATTTGTTGCTCTTCATTAAATTCTTCTGAAATAAAAACTTGAGCAGCATTTGATTCTTTGATCAAAAAATCTCCCCCTTTGGTAGTTGCAGCCATTTCTTTATTTGATTTTAGTACAGAGTACAGCGTCTTGAGTACTGCGTATTTTATGAATAATATTACTATATATATTTTTGTACTGAGTACTCAGTACTCAGTACTCAACCAATTACAACAATTCAAATATTCCTGCAGCACCTTGTCCTGTACCCACACACATCGATACCATGCCATACTTTTGGTCTCTTCTGCGCATTTCGTTGAACAATTGTACCGACAATTTAGCACCCGTACAGCCAAGTGGATGGCCCAAAGCAATCGCGCCTCCATTCACATTGACAATAGCAGGATTAATGCCTAAGGTACGCACTACGGCTAATGCTTGAGCTGCAAAAGCTTCGTTTAATTCAATTTGTTGGATGTCTTGCAAGCTCAAACCAGCGCGGTCTAAAGCTTTGGGAATGGCCGCCACAGGACCGATGCCCATGATACGTGGCTCAACACCCGCCACCGCATACGATACCAAACGGGCAATTGGGGTAAGGTTTAGTTCTTTTAATAATTTCCCAGAAACTACCAACACAAAAGCAGCACCATCAGAAGTTTGAGAAGCATTTCCTGCAGTCACAGAGCCTTTGGCATGAAAAACAGGTTTAAGTTTGGCCAATGCTTCTAAGGTAGTTTCCGCTCTTGGACCTTCATCGGTGTCTACTGTATATTCCCTGTTTTTCTTTTTTTCTTTGTCATCAAGGTAAGTTTCTTTGACACGAATTGGAACAATGTCATCTTTGAAAGCGCCTGATTTTATAGCATTTACAGCTTTTTGGTGTGAGTTAAAAGAGAACAAATCTTGGTCTTCCCTTGAAATGTGGTATTCATTGGCCACCGCCTCGGCCGTTAAGCCCATTCCCCAATAGTAATCAGGATTTGCTTTGGTAACATCATAGTTAGGTACAATTTTCCATCCTCCAAAAGGAATAGGACTCATGCATTCTACTCCGCCAGCAATGATACAATCGGCTTGGCCCGCCTTGATTTTGGCATCGGCCATGGCTATTGACTCAAGGCCAGAAGAGCAATAGCGGTTTATGGTGACGCCAGGAACTTTATAGGTATTGAGCCCTAATAAAGAAATCATTCTACCAATATTCAAGCCTTGTTCTGCTTCTGGCGTAGCATTGCCAACAATAACATCATCCACGCGTTCTGCTTCAAGTGCCGGCACTTGGGCCATTAAATGCTTGATTACTTCGGAGGCTAAATCGTCTGGGCGGGTAAATCTAAATACTCCTTTTCCTGATTTTCCAACGGCTGATCTGTATCCTGCAACAATGTATGCTTCCATGTGAACTATTTTATGACAATTATAAAGAAATAATTATACTTTTCATTATTTAAGTTAAATTAAAACCTGTTAATTTAAATGATTCATGACAATGATATAATCAGGCTTATTCAAATGAATAGTGGGATAAGCATTTGAAGTGTTTTCATTTTCTTCCGCTGCAGTAATGGCATTTTGTGACCCTGTTTCCTGAGTTCCTCTTAGAAATTGAATATAATTCAAGATATCAGCCAAATGATGGTCTCCTACATTTTCCAATTCTTTTAAGATGATATTTCTTGGTAAAGCATTCATGGCAGCGTTGTTTGAAAAATCTATAGAATTGAACGCAAGGGTATCAATAAGGTTATGCATTCATTGAAAATAACATCAAGAATTTGTCTTTTAAAACTTAAAAGCAATGGCTTTTTAATACATTTACGAACATAATGTTTAAATATTGTATTGGAAAATTTCAAAAGAAATTGATGGTTAAATCCAATAAAAACTATTCACTCCTATCGGGAAAACTATTTTTTTTATCGATAAACTTAACGAAGTAACATTACATAATTTTGTAGTTGCTGATGTAATTTGTAGCCTTAAAAAAACCAACATACATAGGGCCTGCTGAAAAACTCGCTTGACCATTAATTTTCACTATAATGCTATCTTTTGTCACTTTTTCACTGGATGAAAAAAGTAACCAACGAAAATCAAGACACCGCCGAGGCGTTAGGTGAAGTGGTGCCAATGCCTACTTGGGCATTTACCCCTACCCATAAAACACCGCTAACAATCCTTTGAACTCGGCGTCTGCAAAGACTTTCACGCTGCTAGAAAATTACCCTGCCCTACACTAACAAAAAGAGTCCCGATTCACATCAGGACTCTTTAATATCGGTAGCGAGTTATGAATTACTCTTTGATGATTTTTTCAACCCAGGAATCAGTATCGTTTTTAACGACTAAAGTGTACACACCTGCAGCAACATGGTTAAGGATAACTTTTTGTTCTGCAAATCCACCATAAACAGACAGTGATTTTGTGTAAATGGCTTGTCCTAAAGCATTGTAAATATCAATGGTGAATAATGAAGACGACTCAGCAATTATTTTCACTGAGAAATGACCATGGCTAGGGTTAGGAGAAACCGTAACCATGGATTCCCCCGTAAGATTTACCACCTCTACTGTAGAGAAATCATATTTGCCATCCAAATCAACCTGGCGAATTTGATAGTAATTCAGACCATTAGCAGGATCTATATCCAGGAATTTGTAAGATTGCGTTTGTAAGGTTGTACCAGCTCCTTTTACCGGAGAACCAATGGGCGTAAAGTGTATGCCATCCGTACTGTGTTCTACTATAAAATAAGCGTTGTTGGTTTCAGTAGCCGTTTTCCAAATTAATGCAACACCATTTTGAACTTTAGTCACAGTGAAAGACAGAAACTCTACCGGTAAGATATCACTGCAACGAGAAAACTCAGAGGTAACAAAACCTGCTCCTGCAACATTTAGTGCTGTTGGAGTAGTGGCAGTAGCGGTTAATTGAGGTACATCTGTCAATGCAATTGGTGAAGCCAATGTTAATGTCCATTTACCACTAGCATCTGTAGTGGTTGTTCCCAAATATACAGAACCTTGACGTCCAAAATCAGAACTACACGATTGTTTACAAGCGATTGAAGGCCCGTAAACTTCAATGATAACATCTTTGTTAGTTTGTTTTTTTAACAAACCAGATATACTGTTAACGGTTGAACTGGTTGTGTCGACTTCAAGGATGTCAAACATGTAATTGGTATTGGCACTACTGTTTAAGTTAATCCCTGTACCACCATTACAAGTAATGCTGTTTCTGCGCATCATTACGCCATTTACAGCAATACCATTTAAGCTAATTCCGTCGGTAGCATTGTCAGCTATGATGTTTCCTTCATTTGCACCAGTACCACCGATGATGGAGGTTTTACCCAACGTCATGTAAATACCATTTCCTTTGCTTGGTTGAAGTCCAGCCCCTAAGTATTTGTTACCAGTAATGGTATTGTTTCTGATGGCTATGTTTTCAGCAGCCGCAGACACATTGATTCCATTACCATCTTTGGTGTTTGTAATGGTATTGTTGGTGAATGTGGAGTTGGTGATGGCCGCAGCGATGGAAATGCCATCGGAAGTATTTTGATTTATTGTGTTATTTGTTACACTTGCGTTAGTTACTGTGCCAGCAAAATGCATTCCTATTGCAGAAGAAGTTATAATGTTTCCGTTTATAACTAAATTGCTACTCGAATTCGCTAATAGAATTCCAGCTGTTGAGCAATTTGATATTTTATTCCCCCAAATAGTATCTTTTGTTGAAAATACATTTGGTCCGGCAACCCAGATTCCGATTTTTTCATTCATAACAATATTGGTGTCACCAACGCCAGTTCCACCTAGTCTGTTATTGTTTGAACCCCATTCTATTGAAAGTCCACAATCAATATTGGGATGCGAATCTATACCATTAGATGTACCACAGTAGTTTCCTTTTACAACATTGAATAAAGACTGAGCAGAAGCAGTTCCTAAAGAGGTAACATTGTAACGAATAGATATCCCCTGACTGTTATACCCAACTTTGTTGTTAATCACTTGGTTATGATTAGCTCCTCTTATGAGTATCCCATCGAAATAATTTGAAATTGAAGTTAATTTATTTGAAATACCTACATAATTCCCAACAATTAAAATTCCACTATTGAAATTATTTATATTTATACCCGCTGTACCAGCCCCTTTACTTGTTCCATTATTACCAACTATATTTGCTTCCGGCATTGTATTGCCACCAATAGTATCATTTAAATATGTCGTTGATAAAGCCGCTAAAGTATCAAAAAATATTCCACTTCTATTACTCCCTAAAGCAACACTTTGGGTTCCATTTTCATCAACTCCTATATAATTAGATTTGATGGATGAGTTTGTTGGAAGTACACCTCCTCCAATTCCAAATCTAATACCGTTGTTTCTGGTTAAAATATTGTCATTAAAAGTACCATTACCACTTGCCACAATTATATTTCCGTTATTGGCTTTACCAATTCTATGGTTTTGCCCACCTAAAATTTCTATACCATTGTATCTATTTCCACTTATATTTCCCAAATTATCTATTCCAATTTTATTATTTGTTACATTAGAGCTGTTTGAAGTTGAAATAGAAATTCCATTTGTACTGTTGCCATAAATTTCATTAGCATTTATCAAAATATTATTACTGCTAATTACACTTATTCCATGAGCACTATTGTTATGGATTTTGTTTTGTTTTACAATTACATTGTCAGAGCTAGTTTCAACAGACAAACCTCCACCAATATTGCCATATACAAAATTGCTATCAACTGTACTTGAAGAGGATGCAATTAAATAAATCCCGGTATTTCTGTTTGAATAGAAAGAATTGCCTTTAATCAATAAATTATTACAAGTAGGATTCGCATTGTTCCATCTTCCTACCTCAACTCCATTCCAGAAACCTGTAGCGGTATTGTTTATTATTGTGTCGTTGCCGGTAACTCCCCAAATAGTTTCTGATTGGTTTGTACCTAACCTGATGGCTGAATTATTTCCTGAACCATTGTTTTTTATAAATTTATTTTTCTCAATTTTATTTTTGGAGGTATTGAATAAACAAATCCCTACTATGGTTTGAGTTGAAATAAAAGTGTTGTTATACAGGTAAGTTGAAGTACCATTCAATTCCAAATAGGCATCTTGAAAAGTAATGTTTTCTATCGTATCATTTGTACCGGTAACCGTAAATGCTTTGTAAGAAGTATTTAATGCACTTTTTATTGTAACTGGGTGATCAGCAGTAATTTTTACGCCACTCGCACAAAGTATGGTTACTTGCTGCCAACGTGAGGAAAGGTCAACGTTGCTAACACCAGGTGCGAAAACAATTTTTTTTATGTTTCCTAAATTTGCTTGTTGCAAAGCTTCAAAAAATGTCCCAGTGGTATGTGGACCAGTATAGGGAGGCATTGTCTTTTGATTACAACCAATTTGTATGGCGTCTAAATCCCAACTATTTTGACCACTACCAGAAACGTTATTTACTGTAAATGTTTGTGCTCCAGCAATCAAACTTGAAAGAAACAGAGCAATGGCAAGGGATATTTTTTTCATGGGTTTATGAATGTGCTAATTGTCTTATCAATACGAAATAGAAACTAAAAGTAAGCGCATAGCTACTTATGGTACTATCCAAACATACAATATTAAAAATAAAAACAGAGAGTATCAAGGCTTATGGTAAATATCTAATATATAATTGGATTAAGGGTATAATGGCTATTTTTTTTGAAGGTGCTGAATTTTCAACTCTTTTTTTAGCCATATCAGCATTTGTCAAATCTAACAACATCTGTATGTCTTCTAAGATTGCCCATTCACAACGGGCATCATATTGTGAGAGTAGGTTAGATTTATTGGTTTCCTGAGATTTTCTAATGTCACTAATTACCAAACTATTTATTTGAATTGGGCTTGGGTATACAATTGACCGTCAGAAACTGTTTGGTATAATTTTGTAAACCACTTAAATTATATTATAAATAATTGATTGTCATATAAATGACCCTAAGTAATGTTCATTGCTGCCATGGCTAATCCATGGATATTTCTTTTAATGGCGTTTACAGGAATGAAATGGTCTGCCACATCAATCATGAGACCTCTCCATTGAAACTTTGGGGAATCTTTGAGCTCTACTTTCGGGAAAAAATACCCTGTTTCTTCATTCACTAACAATGGAGAAAGTGTTTCAAGTCCATGCATGACACCAAAATCTGTTTCGGCTTCCAATACTATTTTGTCAACGTTGATACTGAGGGTGTAGGCTTCATTTTCCTGAATATCCAGGCTTGCTTTTCTTACAACGTTGATGGATAAAGTGGGGAATGCCGGTCTTTGTGGGTGTGTTTCTGAAATTATTCCTTGCGTAAAAAATATACCGGTTCTAGCATCAATTCTTCGCAAGAACCTATTGGCGTAATCGAATAGTCGTTTGTCGACGCCATCAGAAACCGAAAGGCAGCAGTCTTGTAAAATGTGCGTTTAACCTTGTCTATTACCACGGATTGAGGAATAGGTACAAGCGAAACAGGTATTGCCTCACGCTGTTGTGCGGGAGCATTGAAGTAAAGAAATGTTATTAAAATGTATAACAATAAGTTTTTTCTTTCATTCAATTGGAGGGGAATTTATAGTAAAATTTTATCCAATCTCTCAAGCTCCGTCATGAATTTTTGACGGACATCTTTTGCATACGGATTTTCATTTTCAATGGTTAGGAACAAATCCATAGAATCTTGTCCGAGGTTTCTTTTGATGTCTAATAAATATTGGTAAGCAGGGGTTTTTTGTTCTACATCTGGAATGTCCATGTTGTTCACTGCTCTTCCCACAAAATGGGTCAATGCCTGCACATAAGCCATTTGTTGGTCATGGATTTCAGGGGAGCGTTCAAGGACATTTAGCTTTAATATATTGCTAAAAAATTTTCTAATAATTTCGGTCCTGCTGGTTCTTACAGGGCACAATACAAGGTTGAGGTTTTCAATGCCATTTTTCCCACTTTGTGGTCCAAACAAAGGGTGTGTGCCAACAATTTGTACGGTATCAGGAAAATATTTTTCCATCAATTGCATGGGCTTTACTTTCACTGAAGACACATCTGCAATCAAGGCATTTGGCTGTACAAAAGGAACAATTTCCTGGATCACGGTTTCTAAAAATTGAACAGGAACCGCTAGGATTACAATTTCTTTAGAAGCTACTTCCTTTAATGTACCACAATAAACTTTTAAAGCTTTACATTCTGCCGCTACGTCTCTTTTGTCATATACACTCACATTGAAGTAAGGACTTAAATATGGCATGATAAATTTCCCGAAACTTCCAAATCCTATAAATCCTACTTCTCTTTTGTGTGCCATTTTTTTAGTTTTTAGTATAGCGTTCAGGGTATAGAGTTTTCAGTTCAGAGTTCAGAGTAAAGAGTATAGCGTTTTTTCCTTTGAAGGAAAATTTTCTCATAGCTTAATATTCTAATCAATAAACCATTAAGCAATTATTTGTTTTCGATATCCTTCAAGTTAATCATACTAGATGTTCTAAACTCTGAACTGAAAACGCTAAACTGAAAACTCTGAACTGAAAACGCTGAACAGAAAACTATTCTACCTTCAATAATTTTGCTTTTACTGCTTCTACAGCATTTTTAACTTTATCTACTTCGATGACAGATGCCGCCTGATCAAGTTTATTTTGTTCTATGTCTTTATTCAGTTGAATCAATTCTGCTGCATTTTCTTTTAATTTTTGTTCCAAGTTGATTTTTTGTTGGCCATTTCGTTCTACTTTGTTGACCAAATCTGTTCCTTGTTTTACTTTCTTTTCCTGAACTTTTACCGTTTGTGACAACACTTTTTCTGCGTCTTTGATTTGGTCATTGATGTCTTCTCTGTACACCATTACCGCAAAATCGTGTAATATTTTTTCAGCAGTACTGTATTTTGCAGGATCGTCTTTGGTAGAAACATACGCCTTTCCCATTTCAATAGACCAAAATACTTTGGAGCCTTTGTCACTTTGGTTAATGGTAGAAATAATTCTAACTGGCGTGGAAGAAATTCCAATGATGGAAGCAATGTCAACAGTATAAACATTTTTTTGAGCATCCACTTTGCCAAATTCCTTGAGTTTTTTGAGCCAGGATTTTTCAGTGATTTCTTGTTCCAGCAGTATTGTCGTCGACATTCCTTTTCTGCTAACATTGTCAATGGTGAGTTCATGTTCGGTAACAATTACCTTTTGGGCATTTACCTGTAAACTTACCAACAAGATGATTCCTAAAAGGTTAGTGAATTTTTTGAGCATTGACATAAAATAGGTCTGTTGATAGTTTAACATTGTCTACATCCTGGTCACGAAAAACTTCGGTGTTCCAATTGGAGGTTGGGTAAATTCTGAAATCAATGTTTTCGCCAAAGCTAATTTTGAAAGGCATTCTAAACCAATTCTTATTTGCTTTCCACTTGTATTTCATCACCACATTACTGCCTTTTTGTTTGAGCTTGTAAATCAAGGTTGGAATCTCATTGTTTTTCAGGTAAACGTCAAAAATGTTATTCAAATCAAGGATGGTTTTCTTGTTAAAATAATCAACCACCTGTTTGGTATCCACATTTTTAAACTTAAAGTCTTTTGACATTCCCAATAAGATGTTGAACCAAAGCACATCATTGTCAATTACATTTCTCAAGGTATGCAACATCCAGGCACCTTTGTAATACATATCCGCATCCTGCCAGCCATGATAATTTACATTTAATGGTCCAAGGATAGCTTCTTTGTTCCTGATCTTTTCTTTCATCTGGTTGAGATACAATTGAGCAGCAGGTTTACCTTGGGTATATTCTACAAACAACACTTCGGCATAAGTCGCAAAAGCTTCATGAATCCAGAGTTCAGCGTGGTCTTTACAGGTAATGGCGTTGCCAAAATATTCGTGTGCACTTTCGTGTACAACGATATAATCAAAACCAAAATCATTGTTTTTATAATGGTTACCATAAGCAATGGCTTCCTGGTGTTCCATTCCCCAAAAGGGAGCTTCTACCAATGCAAATCCATCTTTTTTGAATGGATATTTTCCAAAAAACTTTTCATAACATTCTAGCATTTTGGGTATCTGGCTAAAATGCTTTTTGGCTTTATCTAAATTGTACCTTAATACATAATAGTTTAGAGGCAAAGTATCTCCATCAATGCATTTGTATTTTTCTGAAATGATGGCATATTTCCCAATGTTGATGGTGACGTCATAGTTGTTTATTGGGTAACTCACAAACCATTCATGTCGTGCGTAGCCATCATCAAGGTCCATGCGTTTACGAATATTCCCATTGGAAACGCAATACAAATGTACAGGTGATTCAATGTTAATGCTCATACTATCAGGCTCATCTGAAAGGTGGTCTTTGCATGGCCACCATAAACTTGCTCCTCTTCCTTCACAGGCAACTCCAACCCAGTCGTAATTGGAGCTGTCTTTTTGCCAAACAAATCCGCCGTCCCAAGGAGGATTTACAGACACTACAGGAACGCCTGAGTAGCAAAATTTAATCATGGATTGAGACCCTTTTTGCAGCTTGTTGTTAAAATATACATACACGACATTGCCCTCTCTTTCATAAGGTAGACGTTTCCCTTTATAGATAACGGAATCAATTTGTAGGTTTTCAAATAAATCAACCTGCATTTTGTCAAAATCCTCTATTACTTTAAAAAATATTTCATTGTATCCCTGAATGTATTTTTTGGTAGGATTAATTCTAACATTGAGGTTGTAAAAAGTAACATCGTAACAAGTTCTCAAAGGACTAAGCATTCCTCTTAATGAATCTTGGCGATTAAATGTATAGCGTTGCTGGGCTTCTACGCAAATAGTACCCAGCAGTAACAATAAAAATAATATGTTTTTAAAGGTTCTTATCAAATTTTTGATTTAGTTTTCAAGTTTCATTTCAAGCATAGAAAAAAAGAAAGACGATTCTATCGCTGCATTTTCAGCTGAATCAGATCCGTGAACGGCATTTTGTTCTAAACTTTTAGCAAATATTTTTCTAATGGTTCCTTCTTCAGCGTTTGCTGGATTGGTTGATCCAATCAGGGTGCGAAAATCAAGTACTGCGTTTTCTTTCTTCAATACGAGTGCTACAATCGGTCCACTTGACATAAATTCAACAAGGCCATTGTAAAATGGCTTTCCTTTATGAACCTCATAAAATTTACCTGCAAGTTTGGATGATAAAGAAGTAAGTTTCATGGCTACAATTTCGAATCCTGCCGCCTCCATCATTTTAAGAATTGAACCACTGTTACCTGCAGCCACAGCATCAGGTTTAATCATTGAGAATGTTATAGTACCTGCCATAAATTGAATTTGTTTCAAAAATAGAGAGAAAACTTTTATTTCAACAAGAAATTATAAGTATTATTAATGGTTATACTATAAAATGAATTTTTTAGTTACTAATATTAACACAAGAATCTAACACATTATGAAAATATTCTCACAACAACAACTTAAAGATTGGGATAAGTATACTATTCAACAGCAACATATATTAAGTGTTGACTTGATGGAAATGGCTGCTAATGCTTGTTTGAAGTGGATTTTGGAACATTTTCAATCCAATGAATTTCGTATAATTTGTGGTCATGGAGACAATGGTGGTGATGGTTTGGCTTTGGCCAGGTTACTTGATAATCGCAAGTATAGCGTTAAAGTTTATAGGATAAAGTCAGATCGATACAGTGCTGACAATATTTCAAACCTGGAAAAGTTGAAATTGACGAATGTTGAAATGATTGAAAATATGGATACTTTTTTTGATTCTTTTACTGTAAATACCGTCTTGATTGATGCTGTTTTTGGAACAGGATTAAACAAACCGCTTACTGGATTGCCCTTAACAATAATTCAAAAAGCAAACCTGATTTCCTGCCATAAAATTTCTATTGATATTCCTTCCGGTTTGTCAAGCGACAATTTACTTCCTGCTTTTTCGACTGCATTTAAGGCAACTAATACGCTATCTTTTCAGGCACCTAAATTGGCTTTCATGTATCCCAAAAATGAAGCGTATGTGGGTGAGTTTGAAATTTTAGATATTGGTTTAGATCCAACATTCACCATCAATACACCATCTTCCTACTGTTATTTGCAAATGGAAGATATAAATTTTATCAAAAAAAGAAATAAGTTTTCTCATAAAGGCACTTTTGGACATTCATTATTGATTGCTGGGAGTGCTGGGAAAATGGGAGCGGCAATTTTGGCGGCTAAAGCTTGTTTGAAAAGTGGCTCAGGTTTACTTACTGCTTACACGCCAAAATTTGGCGAACTGATACTTCAAATTTCAGTACCGGAAGCGATGAGTAAAACCCATGAGGAGGAGATTAATTTTTCAAATTATAACAGTATCGGTATCGGACCAGGTTTGGGTATTACTCCTTCAACCAAAAAATTAGTGGCTTCGTTGATGGCCAATTACCATCAACCCATTGTTTTTGATGCCGATGCGCTTACCATTTTGAATTTAAATAATGCCTTAAATGCTATTCCAAAAGGAAGTATTCTTACGCCTCATCCAAAAGAGTTTGATCGTATGTTTGGCACTTCAGTTTCAAGGGCCGATCAAATACAAAAAGGATTAGAATTTGTTGACAAACACCTTTGTTATATTGTTCTAAAAGGAGCGCATACAGCCATTATTTGTCCAGGTGGTCAGGTGTATTTCAATGCTACCGGAAATCCTGCCATGGCAAAAGGAGGAAGTGGTGATGTGCTTACCGGAATGTTAACCGCTTTTTTAGCACAAGGGTATAGCTCGGAACATGCGGCTATTTTAGGTGTTTTTCTGCATGGAATGGCGGCTGATATTGCACTTGATGAAACCAGTGAAATCAGTATGATGCCAAGCGATTTGATAGCAAATATCGGGAAAGCCTGGAGAAAAATTACAAAAAAGGTAGGGGTATAATTCTTTGGGATACGCTTTCCTGTTTTTTGTAATTGAACCTACGCTTATTACTGAAATATTTTCCTGTCCATCAATTGATACGTTTGTTTTGGGTAATCAATATTCAAAATTATGCCTATCATGAATTTACCAGAAGGGATACTTTTCCAATTATACCGTTCATGTTGAAATTTATAGGTTCTTGACAATACCATAGAGAAAGCGCTATAGTACATTTTTTCTTTCAAATTATTTTTTTTAAGATGAATGGCTTGCTTATAATTATATTGCGAAAATTTATAATTATTTTTTGAAAGATAAAAACTTTTTTTACCTTTATACAAAATAATCAATAGTTGAAAAGAGGAGTATTATTTTAATCTATTTCCAATTCTATTAGTTTATGCGTATGAAAATTTATAACCTACTTGTATTCACAATTTTAAGCCATTTAGTTATGGCTCAAAATACTACCTTCATTAATGCTGGAGATGCCTGGAAATATTTGGATAATGGCACTAACCAAGGTACCTCTTGGAGAGACAAGGCTTTTGTAGACGACTCATGGCAAACGGGTATTTCTGAATTTGGGTATGGTGATGCGGACGAAAAAACAGTTGTGCATTTCGGAGCAAATAGTGCCAGCAAATATACCACTACCTATTTTAGAAAAACTTTCACCATCGCTGATGCCAGTTTGTACACCTTCTATACAATGAATGTTAAAAGAGACGATGGCATTGTGGTATATGTAAACGGAGTAGAAGTTTCAAGGCTTAACATGCCAGTTGGCACCATTTCTTTTTCGACCTTTGCTTCGTCCGACATGGCTGGTACCAATGAAAGTAGCTGGCAACCTATCACTTTGCCTGCCGGAACTTTTGTAACAGGAAGCAATACGGTAGCAGTAGAAATTCACCAAGCAAACTTAACAAGTTCCGACATTACTTTTGATTTGGAGCTATTGGGTAGTACTGCTTTTGTTAATCCCTTGACAATAACAAGAGGTCCTTATTTACAAAAAGCAACCACTACAAGTATAACATTAAAATGGAGAACTTCGCTTGCAACAGACAGTAAAGTGAGTTACGGAACTAGTTTTGGAAACTTCCCTAAGCAAGTGATTTTGGCAGGTTCAAGAACAGACCATACCTTAGAAATAACAGGATTACTTCCTTATACTACTTATTATTATAGTATTGAAAATGCAAATGAAGTATTGCAGGGTGATGTGGATAATCATTTTACAACTAACCCAACAATAGGAAATGAAGGGAGTTACAATTTTTGGGTGTTGGGTGATTGTGGAACAACCAAAGTAAATCAGGTGAATGTACGTGACAAATATGTTGACTTCATGGGTGCTGACACTACCCATGGTGTGCTGTTATTAGGAGACAATGCCTATGAATCGGGATTTGATGCGGAATATCAAAAAGGTTTTTTCGATATTTATCAAAATACACACTTAAAAAATAGTATGCTTTGGCCAGCACCTGGAAACCACGATTATGACAACAATAACACGGGCAAAATTGAAAGTCAAAATATACCCTATTATACCATTTTTGATACGCCTGAAAATGGAGAATCAGGTGGTATAGCGTCTAATAACCAAGCATTTTACTCTTATGATTATGGCAATGTGCATTTTCTTTCTCTAGACTCTTATGGTACTGAAAATAATTTGCTTTTATACGATACTTTGGGTGCACAGGTAACATGGATTAAAAAAGATTTGGCTGCAAACACACAAAAGTGGACTATTGCTTACTGGCATCACCCACCTTATACCATGGGTTCTCATAATTCAGATCTTGAAACAGATTTGGCAAAAATCAGACAAAATTTTATTAGAATACTGGAACGTATGGGTGTAGATTTAATTTTGTGTGGACACAGTCATAATTATGAAAGGAGTAAACTGATAAAAGGACACTATGGATTAGAAGCTACTTTTGATGCCAATGTACATAATAAAAGTCAATCTAGTGGTAAATATGACGGCTCCAACAATTCGTGCCCTTATCATAAAAATAAAACCAAAGGATTAGACGGAACAGTATATGTAGTAAGTGGTTCTGCAGGGAAAATAAGTGGTAAACAGGTTAGTTTTCCTCATAATGCTATGCATTATTCCAATGCCACCAATGCGGGATCTCTAGCGTTAAATGTTACAGGTGGAAGGTTAGATGCTAAATTTATTTGTGAAGATGGCGTCATAAGGGATCAGTTTACAATTCTAAAGGATGCCAATCAAAACCTTATTTATCATGTAAATAAAGGAGACAATATTACCTTAAAGGCTTCATGGAATGGTGAGTACACCTGGTCAACTGGTTCTGAAAAATCAAGGTCTATTTCCCTTAATCCTACAACTGATGTTACCGTTATTGTTAAAGATAGTTACTCCTGTATTACTGACACTTTTAAAATTGTGGTTGATAATTTAAATGGATTGGATGATGCTTTTACAAATAAATATGCATTCATTTATCCCAACCCTACCACCGGAATGTTGGATATTGGAGACAATGTTATCACTGTACAAATTCTTGATTTGATTGGTAATCAATATCCTGTAACTTATACTAAAAATGATACAGCCATTAATATTTCGTCATTGCCTAATGGTGCGTATTTCATTCGGGTAGAGAAAACAGGAGGCGTATATTTTGAAAAAGTTTTAAAAAAATAACTTATAAATCGCATCCATTATTATATACCCTTATTAAAAATATTCGTTCGGAATTTCAATACCAAACGGTGTTTTGATAACCAATTGAAATTAAATACATAGGTATATTTCTTTCGTTTATTGATTTTTTTATGATTAAAATTTTTTATGAAACCTTTTAACCAACAAAACGATTAAGTAGGGGTTACAATTTGTTTCGAAGCTGTATTGATGCTTACATGTGAAACATTTTGCGATGATGTTAACAGGTATTGAAATGTTTTGAAAACATTTGGTGTTAATTGGTTTATAAAATAATAGTAAACAATCAACTACAGTAAACAATGAAAAAGAGCCATCTATATTTCGTTTTGCTTATTTTGACTTTTATGTTGAATGGTAAAACCTTAAAAGCACAGGTTGATTCATTGGGATTTGCGATGTGGGTTGAACAACCTTCTGTGTCAGCAGCTTCAATAAATCAGGAACTTAAAACTTATTATTCGGGCATTTCAAATTTTGCAACCTGTAATCCTGCAAATATTAAAGTCAATAAATTAATTGTGAGGTTTTTGGACCGTAACTATAATTATCCCAATGGAAATCCCTTTAATGCGAGTTTAACAAGTCCTTTTTACACTGAAATAATCGCCAAAGTTCCCCAAGGCGTTGATGTGTACATTTTACCCTGGATTAAAGATTGGCCGAATGTGCATGGTAAATCTAAAATTTATGACATGCTGTTATGCATTAAAGAATGGAATGCATTGATCAATGATCCTACAAGACAAATTAAAGGGATTGTAATGGAAGGCGAAGGCGCTGGGGCATTGATTGATAATGGTCCTTATTGTGACTATAAAAATAACCTCGTTAGTGGAATGTATAGCCCTCAACAAGCAGCCAATAGCCACTTGGCTAGTTTGGGATTGCAATATTTAAAAATAGGCGTAACCGTTGCTGGAAATAATTTGGGAGATCCTCCTGTATGGGGAACTGCATCTGGCACTTGTTATTTAAACCGTGTTGATGAAACCTATTTACAGGTGTATAATATGTATTCAACAGGAGCTGCAGGTACCAATCCCATTTATGTAGATGCTTTTGATACCCAAAAAGATGGCACATGTCTTATTCCTGCCGGAACGGGTGTACCTGTTGAACCCACTTGTATCAGTTCTATTTATTTAGAAGCGATCAAATATGCCGATCCAGTAGACAGGTTATATGCTACCAATCCAAACCCTAAACATACTTTTAACTATTTGCTTTCAAATCCTCATTTTAACTGGAAAGCCTATACCATTCCCAAAGGAGGATCAAAATATATTTTTCCTATGCTTTCTATTGAGACAAACCATAGTTATGACGATGTCAACAAACCGGCCACCTGTATTTTCCCAAACACCAATGACCCTACAAAATGTGGTCAAATCAATGCATTTGGTTCTTGGAAGGCGTGTGATTTTGTTGACTTTGTGGATAAGCTCAGCAACAATATTCAAAATCTTACCAAATTTGCTGATCCTGCGGAAAGGATACCGAAAAAGAATTTTGGTATATTTCAATATGCACTACTTCCTAAGTCATGGGTATATTATACTCCTCCTACATTTAAAACTGTAGGTCCGGTAAAAGTTTGTGACAAAGCCAGTATCGATGTAAACATTGTAGAATGTATGTACTATCAGTTGTGGGATACACAAGCCAAAAAATATTATGGTAACGTTGGTGGAATTACCAGATCTGCTGCAAACAGTACTACCAATTACAATAATTACAATAAAATTGCTGATGCTGGCGTATACACGATTGATAATGTAGATGCAGGTACTTATACCATCAGGGTTTTTTCTAATCCATTGAAAAAAGAAACTTGTTTCTCAGAAAGTGCTGCAACAATAACCGTCATTAAAAATGGCCCAACTGTAAGTATCGCTGCTTCTCCAGGTAAAAATATTTGTGTTGGTAATGCTGTTACTTTAACGGCTACATCTCCTACTGGGGTTTCTTATTCTTGGTCTCCGGCGATTACCAATGGGGTTGCTTTTACGCCTTTAACTTCAGGACTTTATACTGTTACCTCCAAAGATCCTCAAAACTGTACCAGTACAGATACCATTACCATTACTTTGAACACCATTGCTGCCGGTAAGGACACTACTATCTGTGCGCCAACTTATACCTTAAATGCCACTTTACCTGCTGCTGCCACTGGTTTGTGGACAGTGAAATCAGGAACAGGAACCTTTGCGGACAATACCAATATGAATACTGTTGTGAGTGGTTTGTCGTCTGGTAAAAATGAATTTACCTGGACAATTCAAACCGGTGGCTGTACTGGTGCGAGTAAAACCGTAGCCATTACCAAAAATGGTAGCCAAACTACTCCTAATGCTGGAGAGGGGATTTCAATATGTTCGGGTGCTACGGCAAATTTTAATGGCAGTGCTTTGGCTTTAGGGGAAACTGGCCAATGGACCATTGCTCCTAATGCCGGTACTATTACTGACAATACAAAAGCAATTACTACCGTTACTGGTTTGGCTATCGGAACGTATATTGCAAAATGGACTGTTACAGGCAGTTGTGCCACCGCAGAGGATACATTGACCATTAAAGTAAATGCTTTACCAACGGCAACCATTTCTGGGACAACCTCTATTTGCCCTGGCGGAAACGCCGATTTAAGTTTTGCATTTACAGGAACACAACCATGGAATTTTAGTTATTCAGATGGTACCACTACAAAAGCGATTGCAGGAATTACCACTAGTCCATATACTTTGAATGTTTCGCCCGTAGGGACAAAGACTTTTTCACTTACCTCATTTAGTGATTCTAAATGCACCGGAACTACCAGTGGTTCAGCAACCGTAACTATTTCACCACTTCCAACTGCCGCGATAGCTACCACAGAAGCTGCACTTGGTTATTGTCAGGGAGGTTCGGGCGTGACTTTAACTGCTACTGATTTAGGAGTGGGCGCACAATATGAATGGATCAAAAATGGTGTGCGTCAGGGTGCTGCAACTACTTCAACCACTCATGCCAATGCAACTCTTGGAAGCTGGAAAGTAAAAGTGACCGTTGGAACATGTAGCGACTCTTCAGCTGCTGTAGCGGTAATGATTAATCCAATACCAGATGTAGCTTTAACGGTAACTCCTGATTCTGTTATATGTTTGGGTGATAAAGTAACATTAAAAGGTTCGAGTACGCTTACTGGAACTACATTTTCCTGGAATAATGGTGTAGCAGATGGTGTTCAATTTGATGTAGATAATGTCTCAAAATTTAAAACGTATACCGTTACCGCAACTTCTCCAGCCAATTGTATCGCCACCCAATCCGTCACTTTACTCCAAAAAGTAGGTACTACCATTTCAACCAACCCAATTGGTTTTAATGCCTGTGTGGGTGATTCAAAAACCTTGTCAGTGCTTGCCAATGGTGACGGTGTTTTGACTTATGAATGGTTTAAAGACAATATTTCCAAAGGCAACAATTCAAATACTTTAAGCTTCAACAATTTGACCCTTGCAGAAGCGGGCACTTATAAAGTAAAAGTAACAGGTGGATGTGGGATTTTCACTTCCACAGACGCAATTGTATCCATCAATGACAAACCTGTAATTACTTCGCAACCAATAAAAAGTGGAGGTTGTGTAGGAAGTGTCGCAGGATTGAGTGTAGTGGCAACAAGTGGAAGCACCCTGACTTATCAATGGCTAAAATTACCGGCTACCAATGTGGGTACCAATAATCCCAATATCAGTTTTAATCCATTGGCACAAGCGGATACAGGTGTTTATAAAGTTGATATCACCAATAGTTGTGGTAAAGTTACTTCTGATACTGCGAGTATCGTTATGCCTTTGGATGAAGTTCCTACAGTAGATTTGATGGCTGATAAAATTGAAATTTGTGAAGGAAATTCAATTACCCTTACCGCAGTAATCAAACAAGGAGGAGGATCAAATCCGAAATTTACTTTCAAAGATGGAAAAGGAACATTGCTTGGTACTGCGCTTCAATCTTCCAATACAATTACCACCTCAAATTTAAATGCAAGTCAATCTTATACGGTTGAAATGTTGAGTAATTCTACATGTTTATTGGCTGGTGCTCCTAATCCTGTTTTGAGTAAAGTTGTCAATGTCAAGGTGGATTCTATTCCTTTAAATGTTTCTGCGGGAATGGATCAAAGTATTTGTACGGCTACGTTTACCCTTGCTGGTACTGATCCTAAACCGGGAGTTGGTGTGTGGACCGTGAAATCAGGTGCAGGAAGTTTCAGCAACAGTGGTCTTTACAATAGTAATGTGAGTAATATTGGTGCAGATAGCAATGAATATACCTGGACGGTAACCAACGGTGTTTGTGCTTCAGTGAGTAAAACCGTTACAATCAATCATAAATCAACCATGGTTCCGCCTGATGCTGGAGTTGATCAAAACGTTTGTTTTGGAAATACCATTCACCTGAATGCGACTGCATTGGCGCTTGGAGAAACAGGTATTTGGTCCATAACGCCAAACACAGCAACGATAACCAGCAATTCAAATCCTATTACAACAATAACCAATGCTGCTGCCGGTGTTTATAAAGTGAAATGGTCCATTAGTAATGGCGTTTGTGCTAATGTTTCAGATTCTTTAACAGTAACAATTACTGATAAACCTGCTGCGCCAATCGCTATTTTAGGGGATACCGTTGGATGTCAGGGACAAACGGTCATTGAAAATATCGCTTTGGTCGCTGGAGCTACCAGTTATGCCTGGACAATTACCGGTGCAACCGGATTTTCAACAACCAACAGCATACAGGGAATTTTGGGCACAGGAAATAAAGCAACATTTTCGGTAGCTGCGGTGAATGGTTGTGGTTCAAGTGATACTATTAGCAAAGAGGTGACCATCAAAGCAGTTCCAAATGCGCCAGTATTTTCTACCACAATTGTTGGTAATAATCCTGTCAGTATTTGTGCAAATTCAACAGCAGTTTATAGTGTAGATACTGTCAAAGGAGAGACCTATACTTGGTCCTGGAAAAATGGTGCGAACCAAACGAATACTGCGATTTACAATGGAAGTATTTCTACCCTTGTTACTAATGTAAGCACCACAATTACAGATACATTAACAGTAAGCGCAAGCAATACTTGTGGTGTTGGTTCGTCTAAAAAAATAGGAGTAACCCTTAATCCTTTGCCAACCTTTACCATACCCAAAGACACCATGGTTTGTCAGGGAAATCCATTGCCTGATTTGAAATATTTATTGACCGGAAAAGCCAATTATACCATCAATTATACGCTTGATGCAACTCCTTTAACTGCCACTGCCACTAGCAATCAATTTACAATTAGTGCTGCTGCTGTAGGGAAATATCAAATTGTGTCGGTCACGGATGCCAATGGTTGTACCAATAATACTGCTTCTGCACAGTCGGTGGTATCTCAAATTTTAAGTCCTAAAGTTGATTATACCCTCAGTGCCGGCGTTACATGCGGAGGTTCAACTGTAATTTTAACACAAAGTGGTTCTGAATTGGGAGTGCAATACATGGTGTATAAAAAAGAAGGTTTGGTTAGAACTTTACTGACCAATTATACCGGAGATGGCAAAGCAATGAGCACCAGTTTGGTTACTTCAAGTTTAAATACAGGTCAAACGATGATTGAAGTCGATGCCATCGGCTGTTCTTCCAACACATTTACAGATACCGCTACGGTTACTGTTTTGGGTAAACTCGGTGCGATTACAGGTAAATCAATTATCTGTAACAATGACAATAAAAATGTGAGCTATTCCATTACACCTTTCCCTGGGGTAAGTGTATACAAATGGACATTAAGTAATCCTGACGGCGCTGTTGTAGGAAGTGATAGTGGTTCAACAGTAGCGGTAAATTTTGGCAATGCTGCCAGTTACACTTTAACTGTGGTGGCTAAAGTTGGTGGCCAAGTATGTTTAGCTAGTTCAAACAATTTGACCATTCTTCAAAAATCAGCTTATCAGGGAGATACTTTAAAGGTAAGTCAGGATACCATCTGTGCTGACGAATATATTACCTTATCTATTCCTTCCAAAACAGCAACTTCCTACCAACATTGGACTTTTCCTTTGGGTGCAGTAAGTACAGCGGATAGTTTGAGTTTTCTATTGAAACCTACCCAATCAGGGACAATTTCTGTACAACCTACGGATGCCTGTCAAACAGTGATTGCGCCACTTACCAAAAATATTGTGGTGTATAAAACGCCATTGGCCGACGCAGGAACAGACTTTAATTTACAGGGTTATCCGGTAAACCTTGTGCTGTCAGGCCAAAATGTGTCTGCAGAATCAGGGGTGCAATACCATTACAATTGGATGGTAAGCAAAGGCACTGCTGATATCATTGGAGCGACAACGTTAACGCCTATGGTGAATCCTAAAGTGGTAGAAACCCGTTATGTGTTGACAGTAAGTACTCCAGACCAAAAGTGTGTTTCTTCTGATTCGGTGAATGTAAGGTTTGAAATTCAGATTTCGACTCCCTTAATTTTTAGTCCAAATGGTGATTCCAAAAATGATTATTGGAACATCACCGGGCTGGAGTATTTTCCAAATGCCACTGTTGAAATCTTTAACCAATGGGGATTGAAAATTTACAGTAAAACAGGAGAATATACTGCTGAGCCTTGGGATGGAGGAAACGAACCAATTGCAACGTACTATTATACGATTGTGCCAAATGTGCCTG